>Ga0265295_1000173_pt1 | contig 134618 bp, 127 predicted proteins | sample Munlansysbiofilm_FD_192503 | JGI IMG/M metagenome (GOLD analysis project Ga0265295, IMG submission 192503) | Leachate microbial communities from a municipal landfill in Southern Ontario, Canada - Methane capture system biofilm | ecosystem: Engineered > Solid waste > Landfill > Unclassified ... | reverse complement strand
TTGGTGAGAGCTTTGATAACAGCAATGTCTTAGATGTTATTCCGGTATTTAAACATCTGCAGAAGAATATGAAGATCATTCTTCTCGCCGATAACGCCACCGAAGGCTTCCTACGCCAGGCCAGAGCAGCAGGCATCTTCTATCATGCCCTAGAACCTAATGATGCAGAAGATTGCCAAGAGCTAAAACTGGCTCTGGAGTGTGCTAAGCAGGCCAGTGAGCAGAAGAGTTCCACTCTATGGAAGAAGCTGGCACCGCTATTTGGAGCGGGACACGCAGCTTCGTAAACGAGTTATTTATTTCGATGTATTTTTGGTGTTTGCTGACGGCGATCCTATTGGGTCGCCGTTTTTTTATGTGGTTGGTTGTTTGTAGGGAGTTGTCTTGATTTTATACTAGCGGCAAGCAGTCCCAGTTGGTGGTATAGGCTGGCGAGACCATATCGCGCTGCATAAACCAGTCTTTGACTGGGCGCTGACCGCCAAACCATACTTTTGCCGTACCACTGTGGTTTATATTGTCAATGGTTTGCATGAGTTTGTCCCGTTGAGCCGTTTGGGCTGGTGCTTGAAACAGGCTGAGTTGACTCCTGCGGGCGGAGCAGAAATCGGCCAGCATCACTCCAGCTTTAGCATAGGGATAATCTGCTTTATAGATACTATCCAAGGCAGTTGTAGCTGCCGCGATAATTGCGCCACTGTCGGAGCTCGGATAGGCTAAGCGCAAAGTGGCGCTGTTGGCATACTGCGCTGCGTTGTCCAGAAATGGACTGGTGCGGATAAAGACGTTGACATTGCTGGCTAACTGGCGCTCGCGGCGTAGCTTTTGTGCGGCACGCGCGGCAAATTCACATATAGTCTCACGCAGGCTGGCATAGTCGTTTATGCGGCTACCAAAAGAGCGTGAGCAGACAATCTGCTGTTTAGCTGCGGGTGCATTATCCAGATCCAGACAAGCCTCTCCATTCAATTCTCTGACCGTTCGCTCCAACACCACCGAGTAGTGGCGACGTATCCGACTGCCTTTTTGCTGGGCTAACTCCAAGGCGGTTGTAATACCGCTATTGTTGAGGCTGGCACTGAGTTTGCGGCCTACTCCCCACACCTCTGCTACCGGCGTAATGGCGAGTAGCCGCTGCTGGCGTTGTGCGTCCATAAGATTGACTACACCAGCGGTAGCGGGATATTTTTTTGCCGCATAGTTGGCCAGTTTAGCTAGGGTCTTGGTGGGAGCTATTCCCACAGAGACCGGAATGCCGACATCTTTATATACTCGGGTACGAATCTGCTTTCCATAAGCGCTGGGATCGCTGATGCCGCTTAAGTTGAGAAAAGCCTCATCAATTGAATAGATCTCTATTATGGGGCTTAACTCCTCAAGGGTGCTCATAACGCGCGCCGATAGATCACCATACAGGGTATAGTTGGAGGAGAAGATATGCACGTGCTGCTGGCGTAGTAGCGGTAATACTTTGAACAACGGAGTGCCGGTTTTTATCCCCAGCGCTTTGACCTCTTGAGAACGCGCGACTATGCAGCCATCGTTGTTAGATAACACGGCTACCGGCTGGTTCTTGAGCTCGGGGCGGAATAGGCGTTCACAGCTGGCGTAAAAATTGTTGCAATCTACTAGAGCGAAGGTAGTCATGACTTGTGCAGGGAGTGTATGGCATTGGTGACGACACCGAAAATTTCTAGATCGCTCTCTTCGGGTACGACTATCGGTGCGTATTTTGTGTTCATTGGAACTAGGCGCACGCTAGGGGTCGTTTCCAGTTTTTTTACCGTTAACTCCCCATCGAAAGCGACGATGACAATATCGCCATGTTTGGCGTCAAGGGAGCGATCTACCACCAGCACATCGCCGGGAAAGATGCCAGCATCGAGCATTGAGTCCCCCTGCGCTCTAACAAAGTATGTTGCCGCTGGCCTCTTGACGCATAGCTCATTCAGGTCCAAGCGGCGCTCACAATAGTCCGATGCTGGGCTGGGAAAGCCGGCGGCTACCGCTTCGAGAAATAGCGGGATCTCTAACTGAGGAAAGGTGGTACTGGTGGCAATTGGTATTACACTCATTGGGCAGTTTATCCATGTTTTATAGTTTATGTGTTCGCATATAATGGCATAAATAGGCACTATTTTGTTATTATTAAATTTACTGATATGCACTGGTGAAGCTTACTTGCGCTATGGATGCTTGTATGGATAAAAAAGCGATTTCTGCTCTGGGGCACTCTCCGTATCGTATGGTTGTTGTCGGCTCTTCCACTGGAGGACCAACAGCACTGCAACTTATGCTGCGCCAGTTGCCGCCACATTTTCCGCTGCCGCTGGTGGTGGTGCAACACATTGCGCCCGGTTTTATTGCTGGGCTGGTGACATGGTTAGCCAAAAGCTGTGCTTTACCCATCTCCATTGCTCAGTTGGGCGAGCGCATCCAGCGTGGCCATGTCTACTTAGCTCCTGATGGAGTGCATACGGGGATTGATAAGCAGGGGTGCATAATTTTTAATGACGATCCACCCGTGCATAGCGTGCGCCCAGCAGCTTCCTATCTGTTTAGTAGCACTGGCGTGCGCAGTGGTCGGGGCGTCATCGGCGTGTTGCTTACCGGTATGGGGTGTGATGGCTCTCAGGAGCTATATGATTTGCAGCAGAATGGTGCTGTGACTTTGCTGCAAGATGAGTCCAGCTGCGTAGTCTATGGCATGCCCGGAGTTGCCGCAAAGTTGGGTGCGGGTGACTATCACCTGCCACCAGATAAAATCGGTCAGCAGTTGGTTGCTCTGGTGGCTAAGGGGTAGGGACCCGCTGGGTAGGTGCGAAAGCTGGAGGGCGCTGTTGCAAACCCGGGCAGTACTCAAACTTGAGCACTGCCCAGTATAGATAGTGGCCACAACTGAACGGCTAATTGAGCTTGCCTAAAATCTCCTCTAGAGGGTTGTTCTCACATTTTAACTCAGGAGTAACCTCTTCGACCGTAATATCAAAAATAAGCTCTTTGCCCGCTAATGGATGATTACCATCAAGGGTGACTTCGGTTTCGTTTTGATCAATAACCATTACGTAAAATAGAGAGCCATCCTCGTTGCTTATCTCGATCTGGCCACCGACGACAAAATCAACATTATCGGGGAGGTCGGTACGCTTAATGGTTTCAATAAGTTCTGGTTTAGTTTCGCCATAGCCTTTTTTCGGCGGGATGGTAACCGTCTTTTTTTCACCTGGAACCATACCGGTTACCGCTTCATCAAAACCCTCGATAACCTCTTTTTTGCCTAACATGAATAGCAGTGGTTTTTTGCCCTCTGAGGTGTCAAAAACGGTGCCGTCGGTTAAACGACCAGTGTAGTTCACTTTAACGGTATCGCCTTTTTTTGCAACAAACATAAAAAATCCTTTCGATAAACAAAAAATTTCTGACAATATATATAGTTGTGCAGATTCCTAAACTTAATTGATTTAACTAAGAGAGGTTGTAATGGATCATACCCTAATGCGCCGATTAATTGAACAGCAACTAGATGAAAATAAGATTTTTATTAAATGGTACACAACCGCTGATGCCGGCGCACAGATTGAGATGGTGGACTATTTTTTGAACTCTGTGCTGGAGAAAACCAGTGTCGCTAAATTTGAGTTGCTCGACCTAGAACAGATGTGGCAGGAGTTGCTAGCTGTAGCTCAGGATCGAGTGGAACGAGTGTGGCGTAATGATGTTGAAATTATCGATTGGTATGTGCGTGGCGCTGATGGCAGCGAAAAATTACGTTCGTGCTCGTTTCGTGCCCCAGGTTTGCTGGCCACCTACGAAGATATTGTTGCCGCACGCTAGCCTTGGCACGCTGCACCCTATATGCTTTTTGCCGCATTATTTGCGTACTGCGGACATCAGCAACGGCATATAATGAGAAGAGATTGTTACTGCGGAATAATCTTGCTACAATCGGCGCAAACATTGTTAGTATCAAAGCCGTTTACGCTGCTTGTAAAGCGTTGGATGTTCACCACCCAGGAGGAAATTAATGCGTCTACTTACTCGCTCCGATTTTGATGGTATTGCTTGTGCTGCGTTACTCAAAGAGTTAGGTGTTATCGACTCTATGGAATATGCCCATCCCAAAGATTTGCAGGATGGTAAAATAGCGGTATGTGAAAATGATGTTTTAGCCAATGTGCCCTACGTGCCCGGTTGTGGATTGTGGTTTGATCACCACTCCAGCGAAATGGAACGTTTGGCCCTCGACGGTAAATATACTGGGTGCAGCTGCAACGCGCTCAGCGCTGCGCGGGTAATATACGACTACTACAAAGATCCGCGCTTAGAAAAATTTGCGGAAATGTTGCAATATGTAGATCGGGTTGATTCAGCGCAGCTCAGCGAAGAGGAGATTCTTAACCCCAGTGGCTGGGTGCTGCTCGGCTTTATCTGTGATCCCCGCACGGGTTTGGGCTACCATAAGAGTTTTACCATCAGTAATTTAAGCCTGATGAAAAATCTTATGGAGGCACTACGCACCGAAACTATCGACACCATTATGGCCAATGCCGATATTCAGGAGCGAGTGCAGATGTACTTTGAAAACGATGCGCGGTGTAAAGAGTTTTTGCAGCAGAACACCCGAGTTGATGGTTCGATAGCTATCACTGATGCGCGCGGTCTAACCGAGATGCCTCCCGGTAATCGTTTTCTCGTTTACTCAATGTTTCCCGACACCAATATCTCTATCCGCATGATCGATGGTCGCGGTAAGGAGTTTGTCTCAATCTCCGTGGGGTATAGTATTTTAAACCGTAGCGCCACTATAAACGTCGGTTCGTTGATGCTCAAATATGGCGGTGGCGGACACCAGGCCGTTGGTACCTGCCAAGTCCCTTATGCCGATGCCGATCGGGTGTTGGCCGAGATGATTGAGGTTATCAAGAAGTCTTGAGATTGTTGCTAGGCTGATGATAAAAGCCGCTCCACTGGGTAATGGGGCGGCTTTTATCGTTTAGCGGGATAAATTTGGGTGATCAGCGGCAATGTAATGTTGCGTGTAGCACCATAACTTGCGAGATAAATAAAGGTTTTAGGCGGTTTGGGTTGTTCAAAGATTTCTGCTAACTAACCTCATAACATATCCATAACTTCTATTGGTAAATTAGCCCTATATTGGCAAGATATATCCAGACACTTAAACCACACAGGGCAATCGACCAATATTGCAATGGCACCCAAAAGAGTGAGTGTGTTTCTTTTAGTACTAACTTCTCATTGTTTTCTGGATCAATAACTATTCTTCCTGGCTTCTTATTTAATTTTTGCCCAAAGAAGAGAACAGGAATTGCTGATAACATAAAAGCTAAAGGTAATGGCCAGCTTGCTGCTTGGTAGAAACCACTACCGAAAAGCGAATCAACGCAAAACTCTATCAATAATGCGCATATAAGGGGGCAAATAATGGCTAGAATGCCCCACCCTTTCCAAATTAACATATCAATTTCCTCAATATTTCAAGCAAGTTATTATGTAGATCGACAGTGGAGCCACTACAACTCCTCAGGAGTAAACGCTACCACTTGCGCAATATTCTCTGCCGCGGTTAGCAGCATTACCAGCCGATCAACTCCTAGGGCAATTCCGGCAGCTGGAGGCATGTTGCTCAGCTCAGCTAAAAATGGCTCCGGTAGTGGATATGCTTGCTGTCCGGTGTCGCGCCGCTGCTGCTCTTCGGTCACAAAGCGTTGACGCTGCTCATGCTCATCGGTAAGTTCACTGAAGGCGTTGGCTAGCTCCACACCTGCTATATACAACTCAAAGCGTTCAGCTACTAGGGGGGTGTCTGGTTTTACGCGGGCTAAAGCGGCCATGCTGACAGGGAAATCATATATTATTGTCGGCTTGCTGGTGCCGAGTTTAGGTTCGACATGCTCGGTGTAGATCTCTTCAAAACAGTTGTCCGCTATTGCCTGTTGTAGGGTTATGGGCGCATAGACGATGAACGATTGCTCTAGGGTGAGGCGCTCAAATGGTGGCGCTAGATCAATGTGGTAACTGTTGTAGGATAGCTCTAGGGTTGGCACGAGATGGTGCAACAGATTTTCGCAGTCGTGCATTAACCTGGTGTAGTCGCTGTGGGAGCGATACCACTCCAGCATGGTAAATTCCGGCAGATGTTTACTGCCGCGTTCTTGGGCGCGCCAGCAGTGACATAGTTGAAAAATGCGCGTGTATCCGGCAGCGAGCAGGCGTTTCATGCACAGTTCGGGTGAGGTGTGGAGCACCCAGTTGCCGCAGGGCTGTGGCTCGATGTTCAGTTCGGGGGCGTTGCAGGGAATGCGCTGTGGGGTGTCTACTTCAAGAAAGTTCTCCCCAACAAAAAAAGCCCGGATTTGTGCTACAATCCGAGCTCTTTGGTTTAAACGATCCTGTTTTGCTATCAGACCCCAGTTTGGGTCGTTCATGCCTGACTATTCCTTAATTCGAGTTACATATTCGCCGGTTCTGGTGTCAATTTGGATCAAAATTCCCTCTTCAACAAAAGAGGGTACTTGTAGGTTGTAACCGGTTTCAACCGTGGCTGGTTTGTTGTTGCCTGCTGCCGTGTCACCTTTAACCCAAGGCTCAGCCATAGTCACTCGCAATGTGACAAAGTTGGGCAGGGTTAAGCCGATACCCATCTCACCGAACATAAGAACCTTAACCTCCATATTGTCGACTAGAAAGTACTTATCATCGCCTAGGGTATCGGCACTGATGGATACTTGCTCGTAGGTTTTGGTGTCCATGAAGACGTAGCCGGTTTCATCTTGATAAAGATACTGCATATCGCGCTCTTCCAGCGGAGCTGGCTCGAAACTTTCACCGCTACGATAGGTGCGGTCAAACAGAGATCCGGTGATCATGTTGCGCAGTTTGCATTTATATAGTGCCTGTCCTTTGCCTGGTTTGCTGAAATCAAATCCAGCTATAACATGAGGCTCTCCATCCATCATTATCTTAAGCCCTTTTTTCAGGTCGGAACTGCTATACATATGGAACTCCTTTAAAGTGGGATAACCTTACTGCCGGTAAATTTTGAGCGGCATAATTTAAGCACACGCCGTGCAAATTGTCATGAGAAAACGAAAAAGCCACCGCAAAGGATGGCTTTTTCATATTATGGCGTTATGTGGCCTGGTATAGGTATGGATGTTAATAACGCCGAGCGGTTTTCATTGTATTGGTGGTACAACTATTCGTAACGCAGCCAAACGCGAGTGGTGAAGTCGCTTAAGTGCTTGGCAATGCTTTGCGAAGCGCCGCAAATAACAGCTCGACTGATATGCATCAAACGTTCCAATATGAAAGCGTAGTTTGTAGGCGGTGCAGTGGTCGGCTAATACCCTGTAATATAAGCAGAATATGATATTTTGCTGTTATGATACTGCGCTGCTATGAGGTGCGTAGATGTCGTTATTTAGCATAAATGCGAAAAAATGCAGTCAAAATTAGCATGTTTGCAAATTTCTGCATATTTGCTGAGCAACCTATTTGCCGGTGCTACTGATAGTTTGTGCTGTGAGGTGAGAACTAGACCCCTTAGCCGATAAACCTAAGGGGCCTAGTGGTAGGGCATAATAGTAGCTATTTTTTAACTACAGCGCCAATGGGAGCTACTTCGCGTTCAAATACTTCGTTCATAACTTGAGCTAGACCGGTATAGATAGCAGATAGCCCGCAGAAGATACCTTCGTAGCCAGCAATAACTTTCAGGGCGTGGTTGCCGGTAAAGTCTGCCGCTGCTAATAAGAAGAACAGCAGAGTCAGTGAGCCGAAGACCACCTGCAGTGCGCGATTTAAGCGGAAAGTGCCGAGAAAGAGTACGGCGCTAAACAGACCCCAAGTGCTTAGGTAGAAGCCCATCGCCTTAGGAGAGGACGCGGGAATAAAACCAGTTTTTGGCAACAGGATAATAGCCACCAAGGTCAACCAAAACAGGCCGTAAGAGGTAAATGCGGTAGCGCCAAAAGTGTTATTCTTTTTCCACTCCATAGCACCAACAATAATTTGACCAATACCGCCATAGAAAATGCCCATGCCGAGGATCATTGCATCCAGGGGAAAGAATCCTGCGTTGTGCAGATTGAGCAGTACGGTGGTCATTCCGAAACCAAGTAGGCCTAGTGGTGCAGGGTTTGCTGTGGTGTCGCGTAGTGAAATGTTGTTGTTCATGTTGCTCTCCTCTTTTCTCTCTTTTTGATTAAAAAAAATTTCTGCCTGCTCTGGCAGTATCTCAGGGTAACTTGCGGCTAATTGTTGATATTTGCTACAGACTCTATAGTCGTCAGCGCAGTAACTGATAATTGTCTGCACATCGTGGCTAGTAATGTATTCACAGCCGACATCGCAGTCGTCTTCGTTTTTACCAAAAAATGGGCAGAGTATTTTGTCACGCATGCTTCACCTGTTTGCATTAATTGTTGTGTTGCTCAGGTGTATAAGCACTGGTTATGCCAAAATACTGTTATTTTTTTTAAACGATATAATATCAGTAGGTTATCTTGAAAATATCTTTTGGTGTGACGGAGGTGTTGCGCAAAGAATGGAGCTGTTTTGCAGCTGTGCAAATTTATTCTCGCTAAAATTCACATATTTGCGAAACCGCTGATGGCGTTACAGGTTTAGCAGTAGTCCTCTTTATTGATGTGGTGTTTTTTCAGCTTGCGATAGATGGTGGCTATGTTCATACCGGCCAGTTGCGCGGCCTCTTCCACGTTGCCTCCGGTAGATTGCAGCAGGTTGAGCAGGTATTTGGTCTCGAAATTACCCAAAGCGGTGTTGTATTCAGCCTCAGCGGTGATATCTGCCGCTGCTGTTGTCGCAGACTCATCTGGGGAGGTAGCTGGAGGTGCCGCGGAGATAAACTGAGTTAGAATTGGCAAGCTGATGAAGTTGCTGCTCTCTAAAGTCATGCAGGCTTCAATAACATTTTCCAGTTGGCGGATGTTTCCAGGCCAGTCGTAAGAGCATAGTAGGCGGAGTGCATCTGGATCTAAGCCCTGGACACTGGTGCCAAATTTTTTGTTTTGCTGTTTGATGAAGTGGGCGGTTAGTAGCTGTAGATCTTCGCGGCGTTGGCGCAGTGGTGGTAGGTGGATATTCACTACATTGAGCCGATAGTAGAGATCCTCACGATAGTTGCCTGCGGCCATCTCTTGTATCAGATCGGCATTTGTTGCGGAGACAATCCTCACATCAACCTTAATCGGCTTAGTGTCGCCGATGCGCATAAACTCCTGCTCTTGTAAAAAACGCAACAATGTCTTTTGTACGGCTATGGGCAGGTTGCCAATTTCGTCGAGAAACAGCGTGCCGCCATCGGCCGCCTCTATGATCCCTTTGCGATCGCTGGCCGCGCCGGTAAAAGCCCCCTTTTTATAGCCAAAGAGTTCACTCTCTAAGACTGATTCTGGCAGCGCTCCGCAGTTTATCGCCATAAAACGCTTATCTCGGCGTGGGGAGTTGTGATGGATTGCTTGGGCAATCAGCTCTTTGCCGGTACCCGATTCGCCAGTAATAAGGACTGATGTGTCGCGGATGGCAACCTTTTTTACTGTCTCTAAAAGTGTTTTCAGGCTGGATGTGGCGCCGATGATATTTTCAAAGGAGAACTGTTCGGCGAGCTCTTTTTTTAACTCACGGTTCTCTTCGGCCAACTCATTATGGCTCAGAGCGTTTTTAACGCGGTAGAGCAGCTCCTCGGGTTCGAATGGCTTGGTCAGCATGTCGTAAGCACCGCGGCGCAGCGCTTGGATTGAGGTCTCTACCGTGGCGTAAGCAGTTATCATGATAACTGGTACTAGTTGGTCTTTAGCGCGAATGCGCTGGAGGACCTCAAGTCCGTCTATGCCGGGCATTTTTATATCACTGATAACCAGCTGATACTCCCCAGCTTTGAACTGTTCGACCGCCTCAAACGAGCGGGTAAAAGACTCTACCTGATAACCGCTGTCGCCTAGGACTGCCTCCATCATGCGGCATAAGCCCTCTTCGTTGTCGATTAGTAGAATGCGTTTACTGCTCATATCAGGTAGTCCTCGTGATCCATGGGTAAGCACAGCGTAACCGTGGTGCCGACAGCGGTGGTGCTAGTCATAGTTATGGTGCCGTGGTGCTGTTCAATTATCTGTTTAGATATAGCTAACCCCAGCCCCGTACCCTTTTCTTTGGTGGTATAAAATGGTTCAAAAATTTTTTCAAGTTTTTCTGCTTCAATGCCGCAGCCGCTATCACGGAAAATTATCAATACCTCATCCCCTGAACGCTGAGTTTCAACCTCTATTTTGCCTTTATCGGCGATGGCGCCGCCAGCATTGAGGAGCAAATTTATCGCTACTTGACGCATCTGGTCACCATCAATTTTTAACAGTGGCAGTTTGTCGGCAAATTTTTTATTGATAGTAACGTGATGCATGTCCGTGTGGTTGGCGGCAAAGTCAATAATCTGTTCCAACAGGGTGTTGATGTCGGTCAATTCAAATACCGATTGCGGCGTGCGCGCATAGCCGAGCAGATCCTGAACGATCTTGCGGCAGCGTTTGCTTTCCCGTTTAATTTCGTGAATATACTTATAGTTGGGATCGTCAGGCCCAGTCTTGCTCTCCAGATAGCCCGCATAGCCGAGAATCACTCCGAGAGGATTGTTGATCTCGTGAGCCACGCCGGAAGATAGGATTCCCAATGATGCCATCTTCCCCTGTTGGGCTAGGCTGGCTTCCATCTCTTGATTGCGCGCCAGTTTTTCGGTCATGTGATTGAAGGTGCGTGCCAACTCGCCCAACTCATCATTGGTGTCAATATGCATTTTCTCGTTGATATGCCCAGATTTAACGCGGCGAATTGTCTGCGTCATGTGTTGAATAGGATTGGTAAGTATTTTGGCCGCATACCCAATTAAAACTACGCAGACCAAACAGGCCAGCACGGTCGCCAGGCTGGTCACCTGCAGCGTGTTGGAGCTTATGGTGTTCGCCGCTTGATAAAACTCATCTTCGTAGCAGCCGACCCCAACAATCCAGTCCCAAGGTTCAAAGTAGACGTAACGCACAATTTTCATGCGCGAGCTACCATCGTCAGCATTGCTCCACGGGTAGCGAATCCAGCCCTCCTTGTTTTCGCACATCTCTTGGATAAAAGCCTTACCGTTCTTATCTCGGATGTTGTACAGGTTTTTACCCTCATCTTCTGGATGGATGGTAAATAACCCACTACTGGTCATGCAGAAGATGTAGCCAGTCTTGCCGACTAGTTTGCCTTTTATTTTGTCTTTAAGATCTTGAAGTGATTGCTGTTCAAAGAGAATGTCAGAGTAGCTCTCGGCGGTGTAGCCTGCTGCCGCAATTACCCAATCCCAAGCGGGAAAGTAGACATATATTGCCAGTTTATCGCGATCAGTGGTCTCGCCCAACTCTACATTGCGCCATGGATAGTAGATGCGGTGCATTGTGCCAGGTGATGCTTGCGTGGCGCTATTAAGCATTTCGCGGATAAAATAGCGCCCGTGACTATCCTGCTGGCTGAGGATGTTCTCTTGTTCGCTAGCGGGATGCACTTGCAAAGTGCCATCACTGGTCAGGGCATAAATATAGCCACTGGCACCAATGCTCACCTTCTTCAGCATCTTGCGCGCCCGCTGTTGAGCCTGCTCTTTGGAGATGTTGCCACTTAGTTGGAGGCGGTGCTCGGCGGTGACAATATTGTCGGCTAACTGAACTAGGGTCTTCAGTTCGGTGATGAAATCCTCTTCACGCTGTTGCTGATAGACCTGAAACTGACTGTAGTGGGCTTCGAGCATGTGGCGGGTAAACATCGCCATGTGATCCAGGTCATCCTTGCTGACCTGATTGATCCCCTCGCGCGCCAGTTTGGAGGAGCTATAGCCAATAATACCACCCATCAGGAGCAGTGGAATGAGTACCAGGGGCAGAACCACCGCTAGAATTTTGTAACGAATACGCAGGTTTTTAAATAGATTTGATAGGAGCATAAATTTCCCGTGATGCCAAACTTATGTCAGGCGTGGCGGTCAGTTCCGGTCTCAGGTAGTGAGAAGGCGCGGCGATAATGGCGGATTTCGATAAGGGCGATTTTTACCGCACTGGCAATGGGAACGCCAATAATCATCCCCAATACGCCATATATTTTACCCCCCATAACGATGGCGAGAATAACAAAGAGTGGGTGCAGATCGGCAACGCGCGAGATCAGTACCGGTATGAGAATGAAATTATCCAAAAATACCTGAGCAATGAGAATATACAGGATCACTATCCACCAGAACTGCCCCCCGATGCCGAGGTCGACCGCGGCAATGATAATGCCCGGCAGCATGCCAATGATAGGGCCGACGTAGGGGATGAGGTTGGTGATGCCGGCAAAAAGTCCGAGCAGCGGGGCATAGCGTATATCCGTAAAGTGTAAGCCAACTGTGATAACCGCGCCGACAATAACTGCCTCTATTATGCGTCCGCGGACAAAGGTGGCCATCTGGCGGCTGATTAAAAATGACAGATCGTGCGCCATCTCAAAGTAACGATTAGGGGCCAGAGCGACCAAACCGCGCATAAAGTTGTTGCCATCGCGCAAAAAGAAAAAGGAGAAGATTGGTACTAGAACCAGTAGGCTGCCGAGCTTAAAGGCCGATTTTGGTGTCTGCACCAACACGTAGGAGAGTATCTGTTTGACGCTGCTCTGGGTCGAAGCGCTGAGATCGTAATTTTTTAAAAATGGGAGCCGCGCTTGCCATGAGCTTTGCGCCTCACGCACGTAGTTGACAAACTGTTCGGTGTAGCGGGGGAAATCACTGCTCAGCGAACCCCACATGTGCTGCACGTAGGGGATAAACCAACTAGCGCTAGCGAAGAACAGTGCCGTTACGCAAAAGAATACCGTTAAAATAGCGCGTGAGCGCGGTATGCGCCGCTTCTCCAGACTGCTAACGATTGGGTCGAGTAGAAATGAGGTCACTAGCGCCAGCAGCAGGGGAACAAATAGTCCCGAAGCTGCGTCTTGCAGTAGGATAGTGATATTTGAAGCAGACGAGAATATGGCTAAACCGCTGGCGATAGCTGCGGTCATGGTCAGGTAGAACAGCAGAAAATGTGCTTTATTCAGATTCATCGCTAGCCACCTGTTGTTGGTTGCGGGTTGTGCTCCATCTCAAGCAGGCGCTGTTGCAGCGCACTTACTTCGATAGTTGCGCGTTGAGCCTGTTCACTGATAAATTTAGTTAGTCCTAGTAGAATACGACAGGCGATAGCTGGATGTTTGCTGGTCGTGGTCAACATGTCAGAACGGAAGAGGCCGATTAGCTCGGTGGCCTCGGTGGTGCGAGCGGAAAAGGTGCGCGGTGCCGGTGAGGCCAGAGTGGTCTCGCCAAAGAGATCACCACTACTCAGTAGCGCCATCTCCTGCTCTTGGTCGTGAATATCGCGGTTAAATATCAGCACCTTGCCGCTGCGTATTATGTACATTCCGGAACCTGGATCACCTTTTTCAAAGATAGTTTCGTTAGCATGGTAGGTGCGGGTGTGCACCATATTTTCCAGATACTTAAAGTCACGTTTTTCCAGCTCATTAAACACCGCGATGCGTTCTAAAAAGCCAGTTAGCGATTCTTCATCACTCTTTAAACGGAAAATATTGCTCCACATTAAATCCATGTATCCTCTCCAGCTATAGTAGTGCGCCAAATTTAGTTGGATTATACCTGTATGGCAGGGCAAAACCAGAAAAAACTGTTCTTCGGTGCATGCCACCTCAATTGACCACTTAAGTCTACACATTGACATTGTTTGGTGCTCATGGTTAATCTCGGTTATTAATACGCAACTGCAGATACCTTTTTAGGAACCTTTATGTCAAAGCAACCAAGCAAAATTGCGCAGCTTGATCTAGCGACCATACCAACTGCCAGTGGCGTTTATCTGATGAGCGATGCCAAGGGCTGTGTGCTCTATGTGGGCAAGGCGCGAAATCTGCGTGCGCGGTTGCGTAACTATGTGCGTGGCGAAGATAGCCGCGCTCATGTCCAGTTTTTGTTGCGCCATGTGGTGCAGGTCGAAACTATTGTGACTGACACCGAAAAAGAGGCGTTGATTCTAGAAAACACTCTGATAAAGAGACACAAACCCCGCTACAATATCAATCTACGTGATGATAAAACTTATGTTTCGCTGCGCATCGATATGCAGGAGGAATTTCCCGCGATTCAGATAGTGCGCCGAGTGCGCCGTGACGGTGCCGTATATTTTGGTCCTTACTCCTCAGCTTCGGCCCTCAAGGTAACTTTGAAGCAGCTGTATCGCGTTTTTCCTCTGCGCCACCATAGTTGGAGACAGTGCCGCAGTCGCCAGCGCCCCTGTCTGTTTCATCAAATTGGTCAGTGCAGCGCACCCTGCCATGGCAAGATAACCCGTGCAGCTTACGCTGAATTAGTCTCCATGACGGTCGCTTTTCTCTCCGGACGCCACGATGAGGTCATCACTATCCTGACCCAACGCATGCAGGCTGCTGCAGAACAGATGTATTTTGAAGAGGCCGCACGGCTGCGTGATCAAATCAAAGCGGTAGAGCAGACTCTGGAACAGCAGAAAGTTGTCAGTGCTGTGCGCGATGATTTTGATGTGGTCGGCTGGCAGCGCCACGAGGGTGAGGTGGAGCTGTGCCTGTTGTTCATTCGCGGCGGACGTCTGGTGGGACGGCGCAGCTTCTCCCTGCGCTGGATTATGGACGAAGATGAGTTGTTGGCGGCCTTTGTGCAGCAGTACTACGCTAAGGACACTCTGATCCCGCCGCTGATTTTGCTACCGATGCAACCGAGTAGTGCTGAAGCCCTGCAACAGTGGCTTGGTGAGCAGCGCGGGAAAAAAGTTAAGTTGCTGGTGCCGCAGCGTGGTGCTTTGGTGGAGATGCTCGCGTTAGCCAACAAAAACGCTGCAGAAAGTCATCGCGAACGTGGTGATAGGCGTGAGTCGCGCACAGCAGCACTCCAAGATATCCACACTGCCTTGGGATTGCAGCGTCTGCCACGACGCATCGAGTGTTACGATATCTCCCATATTCAGGGTACGTACATGGTGGGAAGTATGGTCGTAGTTACCGATGGCGAAGCCGATAAGGATGCTTATCGCCACTATCGTATTAAAACCGTTGCTGGTTCCGATGATTATGCCTGCTTGCACGAAGTACTTACGCGGCGTTTGCGTCGTGGGATTGAGGAGGAACAGCTGCCAGATATGTTGCTTATCGACGGTGGGAAGGGGCAGCTGACTATGGTTGAAGATGTAGTGGACTCACTGGGGCTTAGCGCTAAACTGGATTTGGTAGCCATTGCCAAAAGCCGCGTCAAACACAATGTGCGCGGGCAGGTGGTGGAGCGCAGTGAAGAGCGGTTTTTTGTTCCTGGGCGTAAAAATCCTGTGGTTTTGCGTCAAGGGTCACCGGCGCTATTTATGCTGGAAAATTTGCGCGATGAGGCCCACCGCTTTGCCATCACTTATCACCGTAAACTGCGTGCTAAAGCCAGCTTGGAGTCCGAGTTGGAAAAAATAAGTGGTATTGGCGCAGCGCGGCGTAAACTGTTGCTGAAACACTGCGGTAGCGTCAATAAGATTAAACAGGCATCCTTAGAGAGTTTACGCCAGATACCTAACTTTCCCGAAGCGGCAGCAGTGGCGGTGTATAACTATTTTCACTCTGAGTGATATTGAGTGATATTGAGTGATATGGGTGCGTAGGAGATGTGGGTAGCATTGCAGTAGAGACGTTATATGCAACATCTCTACTGCAATGGTGTGCTAGTTATCGAGGATAAAATGAACTTTGGTATAGCTACCATAGCGACTGCGCGCATAGGCCTCAAGCAGCCAATCCATACCGGCGTTCATTGAAGAGAAGGTTTTGCTCGGGGTGGCAATAGATAGAGCTAAGCTGATGTTGCTATCTATGGTGGCGATGCTCCCAGCGACATCTTTTTTTACGCTGCCAATAGGGCCTTCCTGACGATCAGAAGTGTGCACCAGGTAATGCTCAGCGTTGCCCTTGATAGTGTAATGCAGGGTCATTGGTGCAAGCATGCGGTTCTTCTGCAGTTTGCGCATGGCCATTTCAATGCGCGCCTTAGGCGCATCTTCGGCGGCTAAGCGTTCATCTTCGCTGGCTCGAGCTGAGAGTTTCTGCTGGGTATCCAGGGCTTTCCGGTACCAGTAAATAGCCTTTTCGTAGTTTACGGTTACCCCCTTACCGTAAAAGAAGTCGTCGCCGAGCATGAGTGCAGGTTTGACCTCCTTGCCAGCTTCAGCGGCAGAACGCAACCATCTGTTGGCCACTTTGTACTGCGCTTTTTCGTGGTAGCTGAAGGCCAGTTTACTCATCGCTGAATAATTGCCGTTTTCGGCTGCGCGCATAAATAGTGTCTGCGCCTCTTGTTGTGGTTGGGCGCTGGAGATAATCCCTGTTTCGATTAACAGGGCAAAGTTGAATAGCAGTTGGCTGTCGATAGCCTCCTGCTGTTGAATGTTGGCATAGGCTCTATCAAATAACTGTTTTGCCGCCGCGCCGTTGTTACTTAATAGGCCGGATAAACAGGCTCTAGCGTTTTCATCAGCGCTTTTATAACCAGCGGGTAACTTCCCTAGATAGCCTTCAGCCAGTAGCAGTTGTGCCTCCGCCTGTTTTCTATCGGCTGCTAAGCGCAGAAAATCCAGCCCAGCTTGGCGCAGCTCATCTTTGTCGCGGCAGACAAATTCTTTCCCGCGCTGATAAAAATCCTGAGTTGAGCAGTGCCAGCAAATTTTATAACTGTAGTTGTAGAGGATGGCCGCAGCTGCCAACAAGATACAGCTGAGAAACAATACGCTATTTAATATGATTTTTTTTCGCGAACTCATCTAATTTACATCCTATCTGTGGTGAGGTGCATGTGTCTCTATTCACCGGGAAGCAATGCGTGCGCATTGCCATGGCATTCTGCACAGCTAGCGAAGTCTTGCATCATCTCAGAACTGTGCGGGGTATCATGACAGTCCTGACAACTAGGTACATTGCCGTGTGTATTAGCGTGACAGAAGGTGCAGTTGAGCTTGGCATGGGCTAAGTGCCCCTGATTTAATTGTTGCGCCTGCTGCTCATGACAGCCTGCGCAAGGGCTATTAGGAATATCATCGCTGTAGAGCATTACGCTGACATTGTGAACTGGGTGGCACTGCATGCAGGCTGTGCTACTTTCAAAGGTTGAGTGTGGCTCTTCATGGCATTCGGTACACTTGGGCAGGTAGCCGTGGCGCTGTTGGTGACAATCGCTGCAGGCCATGTCCGAGTGTGCGCTGGGTTGTTGCATCTCTGCTGCTGGTTCTGCGTGGCAGTTTGCGCACAGTGGTTCTAGTTGGTCTACCTGCAGGCTGCTGATTGGAGCATGCGCGTTGGTGTGGCAGGTTAAGCAAGCTGTCATGGCAGGCTCACTGCCGTGCGGTTGGTCGTGACAGTCAGCGCAGGCGGGTACGCGTTCTTCCCAGCTGATATCTTTTTTAGATATATGGAATTGTTCATGACATTCACGGCAATCCATTTTGTGCGCGCCACCATTGTCGCGTAGTGAGGTGAACGCCTGTTCGTGGCAGCGTGCGCACTCCATGGTAGATAACGGAATAATCTGCTGTGTAAAGACATCGACTTCATCCTGAGCTAGAGCCGCACCACCGGCGCAGCATAGCAGACAGATAAGTCCGATAAAGCTGATTGAAACGCGGATACTTGTTCTCTTGGTCATGTTCTATCCCTCACCAGAAAATGGGCTACACGCAGGCGTGTCCCACGGTGTTTAGCTTAATTGCGTAAATTATGTGGCCCTTTATGACAGGTGGAGCACTCCGGAAATTGTTGGTGGATGCTGGAGTCATGGGGCTGGCCGTGACAGTTGTCGCAGCTTAAAATTACTTTGTGGGTTCTTCTGTGGCAATAGATGCATTGCAGCTCAGCGTGCTTGCTGGTGTTGGCAGCTAATCGCTTCAGTTGTCCACTGTGACAGCTGCCACAGAGCTTTGATTTTACCCCTGCGGCGGCAAACACAAGATGGGTCGGCTGATGTGGTTGATGACAGCGCAGACAATCTTTGTAGACCATGTCATCGGAGTGACCACTGTGACACTCCAGACACTGCTGTGATTCGCCATGTTGTTGATGGCACTCACTGCAATCCATTTCAGCGTGGGCGCTGGGATATTTCTGCATAGCACGGCCGGGGTCAGCGTGGCAGGTTAGGCACACGGGTTTAACTGGGCTAACCGTGCTGAGATCCATCTGTAGTGGTTCATGGGGGTTGTGGCAGCTGGTGCAATTTTCAACCCTGTAGTGTGAGCTGTCTCCCGGTGCATGGCAATCGGCGCAGGCGGGAATCACTCCAGCGCTAGCTGGCGGATGATTTTGGTGACAATCACTACAGCTAATATCCGCAGCGTGAGCACCCCCATTGGTGTTCAATGCGTTAACTTCATCGGCGTGACAGGAGCTGCACAACTGAGTCTTGGTCTTGCTGCTCCATTGATATTGAGTCGGTTGATGGGGATTGTGGCAGGAGAGACAATCCGCGTATTGCATATATTCACTGTGGCCGTCATGGCATTCGAGGCAATTCATGAATTGTCCCTTGGCCAGACCATGCTCTTGATGGCACTCGCTGCAATCCTGTTCGGCGTGTTGGCTAGGTGCCGCTTGCATGGCGCTCCCAACTTGCGGGTGGCAGCTTAAACAGGCTGGTTTCACCGTCCCGAGTTCAGCAAAGGTGGTTATCACTGGGGCGTGTGGACTATGACACTGATCACAATTACCCAACAGGAAGTGAGGCGATTGGCTACCATCGTGGCATTCAGCGCACTCAGGAATAACAGCCACGCTCTGCGGCGGGTGGGCAATGTGGCAACCTAAACAACCCATCTCACTTTTATGTTTACCACCCTTGGTGGCAATGTCGTGGGCAGGCTGTTTGTGACACTTGCCGCAGTCGTTATCGGTAAGAGGGGGCGTTGACGTATCCGCAGCCCAGGCACTGGAGGTGCTGAGCACAACGATTGTTGTCAGTATCGACACAATCACGCACTTAATGTTGAACAGATACCGCTTGCTTTTGTTGTTACTCTTTTTATCGCTTATCATGCGTATCAACCGTTGTTAGCGTTAAGTTACATAAGAGGGGTGGCTAGAGTTCTAGCCACCCCTTTCATTCAATTAGCTACTGAGCCAAAGCATGAGGGTCGATGTGACAATCGACACAGTTGGGATATTTCTCGTGCATAACGCCATGAGGCAATCCGTGGCAGTCACTGCATGGGGTGATGGTTTTGTGCTGATCCATATGGCATTCAGAACAGGCCATTTCGCTGTGCAGTGTTTTCGATTCAGCCAGAGTATCCACTATGTCACCATGGCAGCCAGCGCATAGGGAAGATGGAATTTCTGTGTAGGTCACTTCAACTGGACTATGTGGTTTGTGACACTTGGTGCAGTCGGCCACTACCATGTCTGGGCTATGTCCTTCATGGCAGTCGAGGCAGTTGAGGAATTGTCCTTCACCTAAACCGTGAGCAGTATGGCACTCGTTGCAGTCCTGGCTGGAGTGGGCACTGGGGTGAGCTGCCATCTCGCTGCCTTTGTCCGCATGGCAGGATAGACACGCCGGTTTAACATCACTAAGTTGTGAGAAGTCGATATCTATAGGATGGTGAGGGTTGTGGCAGCCAGCACAGTTGGCGAGCAGGTAATGTTGGTTTTCCGCTGGGTCGTGACATAGTGCGCATTGGGGAATAATATCTGTTCCAAGTGGAGCGTGCTCAAGATGGCAATCTTGGCAGCCCATCTCTGCGTGCGCAGCGCCATGCGCGGCCACATCCTTGACCTCAGTGGTGTGACATTTAATGCAGTCACTGTCTGCTAGTTCGTTGGTTGGCTGTTCGGCGGCATAAAGTGGGCAGGTAATGGCAAGCATAGCCAGAGCCAGAAGTAAAGTCCGGTGCATAATGATCTCCTCCTTCAAAAAATACAAATTAAATAAAATTATATAAAATAATTGAGTGGTCAAGTGCCGAGAATTGCGCACAGAACAATCAACTAAAAAGCGGATTGTATACAATATTCATTGAAACATCAAAACAGAATCTAGCGTAAAAATCAACAAATGACTGTTTAACCACGGGATATTTAGTTTGTTTGGGGGGCTAATCTCTGCTCTGGATGGGATTGCCAGACAAGATATCGCAGAATTATAGAGATTGCGGCAAGGTTATGCAGAAAGTTGTTTTAAGTGCACAATTCTGGGCATTTCCTCGCGATTGATTGTCGACATTTTGCCGAAAAAGCGGTAGCCTTGCTGATTTGAAACAAGGTTTTGCCATTCGTGGTTTATTTAACTCTTATCTAGGCGTGCTGGTGCACAGCCAAGAGTAGCGCTGCGTAGCGGTGTGGTGCTGGTAATTATGGCACTAATATGCTGAGTAGAGTTACGTACCAAAGTGTAAGTAAACTATGCTAGCTATCCAGCTGGTCTAATGTAGGCAGCTGTTCAATGTCTGATAAAGCAAAAGGAGTTTTCCGTTATGGAACAGGAATGGAATTTAGAAACAATCGCTATTCAAGGTGGTTATAGTCCCAAGGCAACGGAGCCGCGCATTGTGCCGATAGTGCAGAGCACAACCTACAAATATGACAATGCTGACCATATTGCCAGCCTGTTCGATCTGGATTGTGCCGACCATATGTATACTCGGATCAGCAATCCGACCTGGGCGGCGTTTGAGACTAAAATGGCGCAACTTGAAGGTGGTGTAGGCGCATTGGCAACCTCTTCGGGCCAGGCGGCAACGACACTATCAATTCTAAATATATGTAGCAGTGGCCAACACATTATTACTGCCAGCAATCTGTATGGTGGTACCTATTCGCTGTTTGCTAATACTCTGCCGAAAATGGGAATCGAAGTAACCTTCGTTGACCCGGAGTCTAGTATTGAGGAGATCAAGAGCCATTTTCGGCCTGAGACACGCTTGATATTTGCGGAAAGCATCGGCAACCCCAGCCTTAATGTCTTAGATTTCGATAAATTTGCCGCTGTGGCTCAGCAGATGGAAGTTCCGCTGGTAATTGATAACACTTTCCCAACTCCATATCTGTGCAATCCGTTTAAACTCGGTGCTGATATAGTTATCCATTCGGCAACCAAGTATATCGATGGCCACGCTACCAGTGTCGGCGGGGTTATTGTTGATGGTGGCAGCTTTAACTGGAACAACGGTAAATATCCCGAAATGACAGAGCCCGATCCCAGTTATCATGGGCTGTGCTACACGGAAAAATTTGGCAATATGGCCTATATAGTCAAGGCGCGGGTGCAGTTGATGCGCGATATCGGCCCCAGCCTCGGGGCGCTAAATGCCTTTATGTTCAATCACGGTTTGGAGACTTTGCATGTGCGCATGCAGCGCCATTGTGAGAATGCTTTGCATGTGGCTCGTCGTCTCGAATTGCACCCTAAAGTTAAGTGGGTCTCCTATCCGGGGTTAAAAAGTCATCCCAGCTATGAACGGGCCTGTAAATATTTACCAAAGGGGGCGAGCGGGGTGCTCACTTTTGGCATAGAAGGTGGTGTAGAAGCCGGACGGCGTTTTATGGAGAACACCAAGCTGATCGCCATGGTGGTGCATGTTGGTGATGTGCGCAGCTGCGTGTTGCACCCTGCAAGTACTACTCACCGTCAGCTCACCGAAGAGCAGCAGATCGCCTCGGGCGTAGCTCCAGATTTGATCCGCCTGTCGGTAGGTATTGAGAATGTAGAGGACATAGTTGCAGATATTGACCAGGCTTTAGCTAAGGCGTGCTAGTAGCAGGTGGTGGTTTTCGACAGACATTAGCGATTAAATGCTTTATAGTTCCACCTTTATGGAAATCTGTTGGCTTTACTTAGTTAGAATTTAATGAATTGTTAGCGCTATTGCAGGAGTTGCGGTTATGCCACAGAGTGAAGAACAAGCTAAAAACACTCAGGCGCCTAGTTCTGCTTCCTCCCCACTGCGTAAGGGGATGGCGGCCTTGTTCGAGAGAGAAGAACTTAAAGACCTGTTTATGAAATATTTAATCCTTATTGGAGTTATTGAGGGTTTTATATTTTTTGTTAGTTTTATCAGCCAGTTGGGCCCAGAGAATGTCCCGTTTCCGTGGAAATCGTACTTCTTTGCGGCTTTTATCGTTCCCTTAACTATCACCTTTTTGCTCGGTGTGATTGTGTTGGGCTTTGATCGCTATCTATATGGGCACCAGCCGAGCGAAGCCAGCGCCGGTACCGGCTTGTCGCCAGCGGAACAACAGGGGCGTATTCACAAGTTTCATTCGTTTATCTATGTAATTCGCCAAGTTCCGTTTATGCTCGGATTACTCGTGCTGGTGGTGCTGTCTGGGGTCGCCTATAAGTTGGATGGTATTCTGGCGGTTATTGGCCATGTCGGCGCGGAAACCGCGCACTATGCTCTAGTAGTTTTGTCGGTAGTGCTGGGTGTTGGCACGCTGTTGGGGTTGGTGTGGATGATCATGAGCTATAATCTGCGCAAAAAAGCTATGGAGTACCAATACCAATATAAAAAAGATGTAGTCGACAAAACCGGCATGATAATTCTTGAAAATGATCGAGTGATGGACAAGCAGGGTAAGCTGATCTCCCATGACGATGTCGCCCGCATTGAAAATAAAAAAGATGGTAAGGCTGACGATGCAATTTTGATCGAATAGCTAGAAAAACTATACCCCGGTCGTAATTGACCCCGTTCCTATTTCGGGAGCGGGGTTTTTTCGTTACAACTATTCAGCAATGATAGCTTTGCAGAAAAGGTAGATATGGCACACCAAACGACATACCTAAAAGATTACCGCGCACCTAGCTACTTGATAGAGCGCATGGATTTACACTTTGATTTGGCACCAACGGCAACGCGAGTTGAGTGCCTTTCGACGGTGCGCCGCGCCGCTACCGCAGATAGCGCCGCACCTTTGGTGCTACGCGGTGAGGATATGCAACTGTTAGAGGTGCAGCTGGATGGGGTGGCTCTTGATGCCGAGAATTATGTCCTTGATAGCTCAACTTTGACCCTTAACCAGCTGCCCGAGCAGTTTGTGCTGCGCATAGTTACCGAAATTAATCCCGCTGCCAACAGCGCTCTGGAGGGGCTGTATCTCTCCAGCGGTAATTTTTGTACCCAGTGTGAACCGGAAGGATTTCGTCATATTACCTATGCACAGGATCGCCCTGACGTTATGTCGTTGTATAGCACCACCATTGTGGCTGATGCGGCGCAGTTTCCTGTACTGTTGTCTAATGGCAACCTGCTGGAGAGCCGAGAGCTGGATGACGGGCGGCACTTGGCACGCTGGGAGGACCCGTTCCCCAAACCCTCATATCTGTTCGCGCTGGTTGCCGGTAAATTGGTAGTTAAAGAGGACAGTTTTACTACCTGCTCTGGGCGTGAAGTGTTGTTGCAGATATATGTAGAGGCGCGCAATCAGGACAAAACTGCTCATGCTATGCAGTCACTGAAAAAAGCTATGGCGTGGGATGAGCAGCGCTTTGGCTTTGAGTACGATCTCGATCGCTATATGATTGTCGCCGTGGACGACTTCAACATGGGGGCGATGGAGAACAAGGGACTCAATGTTTTTAACTCTAAATATGTGCTGGCTAGCCCTGAGAGTGCTACCGATGAAGATTATCTGGGTATCGAAGGGGTGATCGGCCACGAATATTTTCACAACTGGACCGGTAACCGCATAACCTGTCGCGACTGGTTTCAGATCAGTTTGAAAGAGGGGCTGACGGTATTTCGCGATCAAGAGTTTTCCGCAGATATGAATTCGGCAGTAGTAAAGCGCATCGAAGAGGTACGCCTGCTGCAGAGCCATCAATTTGCCGAAGATTCTGGCCCTCTATCTCATCCGGTGCGCCCCGACTCCTATGTTGAGATCAACAATTTCTACACCATGACGGTATACAACAAGGGTGCCGAAGTTATCCGCATGTTGCAGACCCTTCTCGGGCGCGAACAGTTTTTGGCCGGCATACGTTGTTATGTCGAGCGTCACGATGGTCAAGCGGTAACTATTGATGATTTTGTCGCTGCCATGCAGCATGCCAGCGGTGTGGATTTGGATCAGTTTAAGCGCTGGTATGTGCAACGAGGCACTCCAGTGCTGCGCGTCTCCAGCAGTTATACAGCAGCTAGTAGGCAGTTAACTCTAAGCTGTACCCAGAGCTATGCTGCTGCGCAAGGAGAACAGGAACCTTTGGCTCTGCTTATCCCCATTAGATTTGCTCTTATTGGGGCAGATGGTGCAGCTGTACCGTTGCGGCTTGCCGATGGCACCGAGCTTGGAGATGAAACGGTGTTGCAGTTAAATGCAAAGCAGCAGGTGTTTACTTTTCATGATGTTCCGGCGTGTACAATTGTTTCAGTGCTGCGCGACTTTTCTGCACCGGTCAAGCTGGAGATGCCACAATCGGTAGCCGACCTAGCTTTTTTGATGGCGCACGATACTGATCTGTTTAATCGGTGGAATTCTGCCCAGCGTCTGGGTGTGCAGCTGATGTTGGAGTTAATTGCAGCACTCCAGAGTGGTGCTGAGCTACACCTTAATCGCGACTATATTGCTGCGGTAAAACTTGTGCTACAGGATGAAGACAGTGACCCGGCGCTATTGGCGTTGGCACTGACTTTACCTTTGGAAAACTATATTGCTGAACTTATGGTCAAGATCGATCCTCAGGCAATCCATAGTGCGCGCGAGTTTATTCGCACCACCTTGGCTACGGTCTTGCGCAGCGACTTTTTGGCCTGCTACCGTCGCTGTCAGCAGCACATCGCCGATATTACCGACGGCGCTGAACAGTTTAATCCTGCAACAGTAGGCTTACGCGCTTTGAAAAATCTGTGTTTATCCTACCTAGGTGTTTTGCCCGAGGAGGAGATGCAGGTCATGGCGCAGCAGCAATACCAGCGCTCTGGCAATATGACCGATGTAAGTGCTGCGCTAACGGTGTTGGTCAACACGCCCAGTGAGCGCACCCAACAGGCGCTCAGCGATTTTTACCAGCGCTGGCAGAATGACCCATTGGTCGTGGATAAGTGGCTGACTATTCAAGCGCGGGCGCAGCATTCAGGCTGTTTAACACAGGTGCAGCAGCTCCTTACCTCACCAGCTTTTGATATTAAAAATCCCAACAAGGTGCGTTCTCTCATCGGTGCTTTCTGCCAAGGGAATCTGGCGCAATTCCACGCTAGCGACGGTTCGGGATATAAGTTTCTGCAACAGCAGGTGGCGCAACTGGATAGTTTTAATGCGCAGATTGCCGCTCGTTTGGTTACGCCTCTGTTGCGTTGGGCGCGCTATGATGAACAGCGCAGCGCAGCGATGAGAGCGGTACTGGAGCAGTTGTTGGCGGAACCAAAGATCTCTGCAGATCTGTACGAGGTGGTGAGTAAAAGTCTTAAATAGAGGACAAGGTCTTGAATAAACTGACGACTACTCTGAAGAGAGCAACCTTCTGGCGCCAACTTATACAGTGGCTGTTTCTGGCGTGGATTTTATATATCGGGCTGCGTTTTGGCATGTTTGTGCAGCACTTTGATAGCCATGGGGTGGCACCATTGGTTCCTCGTCCGGTGGGGGTCGATGGTTTTCTCCCCATCGGTGCGCTGGCCAGTCTGAAGTTGTGGCTGTTTACCGGTGTGTTCGATGATCAACATCCTGCGGCGCTGGTGTTGTTGATTACTTTTTTGCTGATGAGTGTAGTGGCAAAAAAATCCTTCTGTTCATGGTTGTGCCCCGTGGGGACAATTTCCGAAGGGTTGTGGAAGGTGGGTCGCCGTATGTTGGGGCGTAATTTTGTTATCTGGCACTGGTTGGATACTGTTTTACGCGCGCTTAAATATCTGCTGCTAGGTTTCTTTGTCAAAATATTGCTGCTGGATATGTCAGTTTTTGCTATCTCGGATTTTTTGCATTCGCCCTATTGGAGCTTAGCGGATGTGAAAATGCTGCGGTTTTTTACCAATATGTCGAGCTTAACAATGGCAATCATCGCTGCTATAGCACTGTTGTCACTGGTGTATAAAAACTTCTGGTGTCGCTATCTGTGTCCCTATGGAGCCATGCTCGGTCTGGTCAGTATGCTCAGCCTATTTAAGATTCGGCGCAATATAAAAACATGCACAAATTGTGGCGCCTGTACTCAAGCCTGTCCGGCTCAGTTGCCAGTACACCAAAGTAGTATAATCTACAGCCCCGAGTGCACTGGTTGCCTAACCTGTATTTCAGCCTGCCCGCACTCGAGCCTGAATATGGGCACAGCTCTAGATACTAAGCCTATGCCGCATTGGGTGTTTCCTGTAGTTGTGGTGGCAATTTATACTGCTGGTGTAGGTTTGGGAATGCTCTGTGGTTATTGGCATAGCGCTTTGACCTATGCCGATTATCAAAATCTTATCCCCTTGCTAAATCGGCTATAGTAGCCGTTTAGCAAGGGTTGCAGTAAACGAGCTTTATGCTGGTGGTTGATCCTGCTGGGGGATCATGTGCACTTCGTGCTGTGGAAATGGAATAGAGATCCCTTCACGATCAAACCCGAGCTTAATATTTTCTACCAGTTGAAAACGCCCCGCCCAATAATCCTGAGTCTTAACCCAAGGTCTTACCACTAGATTCACACTGCTATCCGCCAGTTCAGCAACTGCTACAGTTGCTGCTGGTTCTTTAAGCAACAGGGTTTCCTTGGCAATAATATCATTAAGCACCTGTTTAACTTTTTTCAGGTCATCTGCGTAGCTTACGCCAACTACTAGATCAATCCGACGGACACTATTGGCAGAGTAGTTGGTGATGTTGCCGCCCATCATAATTGAATTGGGAATGATCACCAGTTTGTTGTCTGGGGTTAACAGTTCTGTGGTGAAAATCTGAATTTGTTCAACGGTTCCTGCTACACCACCACCTTCAATATAATCGCCATTCTTGAACGGGCGAAAGATTAACATCAGCACGCCAGCGGCAAAATTGGATAGTGCTCCCTGCAGCGCCAAACCGATAGCTAAACCGGCGGCACCGATTATGGCTACGAATGATGTGGTTTGAATCCCTAACTGGTTGAGTGCGGCAATAATAACAAAAGCCAGCAGCGCCATATAGCTCAGGCTGCCGACGAATGATATGAGCAGCTCATCCACCTTGCTCTTTTTCAGCACCCGTTGCACCGCACTGCGCATCAATTTAGCTATAAATTTACCTACAACGAGAATTACAATGGCAGCAATCAGTTTCGGGCCATAAAGGAACAGCAGGTCAAGAATGCGTGGGATAATCTTGTCGGCATTAAATAGCATCTCTAAATTCATGTCTAAGCTCCTTGGTGTGTTCCTCGTGTTAGGTGTTTTATTGTCTTAGGTTGATCTATTGCTTGATGATAGTTGTAGCTGTGGTTTGTGTCAATTAATAAGGTGTTATTAGTGCGCAGAATGATGTTAGCTGAGAGCGGTATATCGATCCATGATTTGTCGGTGTCGGGCACCTCTTGCGGTAAATCATTTTAATCGTAGGGGCGCACCCCTGTGTGTGCCCTCGTCCATGATCAGGAACAAGGAAATGGAGGCAAAAACTGCAAGAACTAAGCAGGAAATCCGCCAGAGATGCCCAAACAGAGCCAATTAAAAAAGCCCGACTGAATTAACAGTCGGGCTTTTGGTTGTGCTTAGATGTAGCATTCTAAGTCTTTACGAGATTTAGAATGTATAACCTACAGAAATGTAACCACTGATAGCTTTACCATCTTCGTCACCATAGACATAGTCTTCGTCAGACTCAAAGATGTCATAAGTACCTGAAACTTTGGTGTATAAAGCATCAGTGAAGTTGTAAGTTGCCCCCAGTGTAATTTCATATTGCTCATAGGATAGATCAGAATAACCATCGATCAGGTTATTCATATCCCATGTGTCATAATTTACAGAACCATACATAGCTGCAGATTCGTTACCGTTTTCGGATAAAGGTGTGCCGCTATTTAATGCTAGCACTTGTGCGCGTTCGGTAAATTTCCAATCCCAACTATCTTCTGACTTGTTGTAAATAAATCCAGCATTCAAATTAAGTTTTTCAGTAGCTTGAAAATCAGCATTTAAAGCAATGGTGTGAACGTTTGACTCATACTCAGCATCTCTACAGATCGACCCAAACTGGGTCGAAGCAACTGCGTTCGCTCAGCCATGGTACCAGCCTACGCATGCGCGGTTTTCTGTGTCTTGATTATTAAAGGTATATGACATAGTGAGGTTTAACTTATCGCTAGGAGCATACCAGAAGGTAGCGCCAGGAACGATAGTTGTCTGCTCGTAGTGAACCTCGTCATTCTCTTCATAACGGAAACGCATAAATACTGTGGCCGCCACGTTCGCACTAGGTGACCATGTGGTGCTAAGCTTGGCTTCGTGCACTTCATCTGGCTGGTTCGTTGCATCGAACCCGCGTGATGGGTAGACGGAGTTCCAGTAATATACCCAGTTGTCATTGCCGTCAAGATTAGCGAATTGTGCTGTGTCTAGATACGCTAGACCTGAGCTTGGATCATAAATTGAGCCATCAGCGCCCTGAGCAATCCCAGTTGAATTATGCGTTGAGAATGGCTCATCAATGTTTTGATATTCGTAGCTAACACGGCCTGAAAGTGTGTTGTTGATGCGTGCTTTTACTGCCGCTTTGAGCGTATGTGTTTCTGTTTCGCCTAACTCCTCTTCGTCGCGTTCTACATTTTCATACTCATAACCAAGACGCAGAGTTGAGGATTTTGCCAAGCGATATACCGCATCAACACCAAATTCTGTTACTTCGCGTGATTCTGCCGAAACGTAACTTTGGGTTGTTAAGGTGTCGCCGTCCGCAATTGGTGGTGTTACAGAGTCGCGGCCGTAAGTATCATCGGTATAGGCACGTTGGTCAAAAAATACAGAGTACTCAGGCCCATCAATTTCATAATAACCGCCTCTTACAGACAGCCGAACTGGCCCGAGTAATGTTGCAACTTTAGCGTTGTAACCCTCATATTCACTTTCAAGGGTATTGTCATCGATATCGAAAACGCCAGTTTCATCAGTTGCTGTGCTTTCAATGTCAGCTTTGATGTAACTCGCACTTACACTGGTGTTGTGCGGAAGGTCAAGACGTGCTTTTAGCAGATGTGAATCTTTTTCTGAATCCGGTGTTTTGCCAAACTCGTAATAGTTTTGGCTATACAGCAGTTGGCTACCCTTAGTTAAACCTGCTGCATCACCAGCGGGTTTGATGTACCAGCGCTCAACGTAACCAGCTTGCTCATCAAAATCACGGGTAAGGTATTCATAATCTACAGTTAGAAGACCAAATTTGCCTGTAGCGCCGAGTGTATACTCCTCGGTGCGCTCATCAATCTCTTTGCCGGCAGCACTAACGTGACAACCTGCACATTTGTCGAGACTGATAGCTTGCTCCATGCCCTCACGGGTTTCAATGCGTACACCAGCTTTGAAGGTAACGTTTGGTAGTTGTGGGATGGTTAGCTCGGCTTCATTCTTCCACTCACGGCGGGTAACAATATAATCATTGCTAACTTCTTGAGAGTAGTTCAATCCTGGATCGTATGCTAGTTCGCCAGTACTAGGATCAATAAGTCCTGCACCACCAACGGATACTGCATCGTTTCCAGTTGCTTCAATCAGGTCTGCATAGATTGCATCAGTGGTTACGTTTGGTTGTGAACCGTTGATGTCGTCGCGCCCTGTGGCTCCCATTTGATCTAAAGTTTCATGATCTTTATGGTGTTCAAGAACATTTAATTCGCTCTCAAGTTTAAATACGCGGCCAGCGTCGAGGCTAAGTTCGTGCATCTGGTCACGTGGTCCCATGGTTTCGCTCTCTATTTCCAGAACGAAACTGCCTTTTTCAAATTCGAGATCCAGCTTAGGCGCTAAAGAAACACCGTCTTCGGCGCGAACTGAACCATACTCATTAACTCGTGCTGCATTGTCGTCGGTATTAATACCGCTCATGCCTAGTTCCCAAGAACCAGTGACATGACCCGCACCCTCTTCCGCCATAGCAGTGGTAGCCGCTACCAGCGTCAGGACGGTCAACAGTGCAAGCAGCCATAATCGGCTTTGCTTCATAGTGTGTGCCTCCTTATATAATTAACGGGTCAAGCCGCTACCAGTTAGTGGTTGCGATGGATAATCACTGCCGTGAACAACCTTATGACAGGTCGTACACTTAGTGCCAAATGACATTTGGAACCCTTCGTGGCCATTGACATTGACAAGATCTGCATAAGTTTGACCAGCTATGGTTGCCTCGTCACTAGCATCAGTAGCTGTGTAATTAGACTCACGCAGCATATGGAAGTGACCTTCGTGACATTGCAAGCACAGGAATGGCTCGTTTTGTACCAGCAGATTGTTGGCAACACTACCGTGTGGATCGTGGCAGATAGTGCAGTCATCTTCTACTGGAGCGTGACCGAAGACAAATGGTCCTTGGTAACGGGTGTGGCAGTTCAAGCACAGGTCGTTCAAACGCTCGTCGGTATTCAGGCTTTCACCGGTAGCACCGTGAGCATTGTGACAGCTGGAGCAGTTCATCTTGCCGGCCTCAAGAGGATGGCTAGATGGGAAGTGAGTTTTTGCTTGCTCTTCCTTGTGGCAGGTAAAGCATAACTCAGGATCTTCTGCTTTGAGGCTGTTTTTAGCTTCGGCCATGTGTACGCTGTGGCAGTCGAGGCAGCCAACATCGCTCAACAGGTGAGCACTGTGGTTGTAGTCCATCAGCTTGCCATCGGTGTGGCACTTTTCGCAGATTGCCGATGAATCATCAGCGTTCATTTCTGCGGGACGGAGAATGAAGCATGGGTCTCCATCATTATCAACGTGCTGGCTACCTGGTCCGTGGCAGGATTCGCAGCCTTTTTCCGCACCCATGTACTCCCAGTCTGCTAAACGACCATGAATAGTCTTAGCAAAACCTTCGCCGCCGGTTGATTTGGCGAAATTGTCGCCGGCCATGTCGTCGTGGCACTCAAGGCAGGTCTCTTGACCTACATAAGTGGCACCTTCGATCACAGGCAGGGTTAGAACCTTTTCCCGGATTGTGCCGGTAGCGCAAGCGCCTAGTACCAGCAGTAGGGGAAGGGCCTTCACCAGCCATGAGGCCTTGGTGTTGAACTTCCTTCGCATGTTTTCTCCTTTCGTTCTTCCTCCGATAATGAAATTCTGACATCTTTCTAACTTAGGCAGTTGTCCACACTTTTTTATCAGTTTGAATAATTGCATATTTTAAAAATGTCAGAAAAAACAGAATGTTAGATGACGATAACCACCCTGTGGTGAAAAAAGCGTCATAACACCCACGTTTGTAATCCTGTGTACAATACTGTGCCTAACTGCTAGTGTAAAACGAATGATTTTAATAGCGGCATAAGCGTATCTTATACTTTCATGTAACTATATTCGGGATTGACAATGGAAACACAATATTTGAGAACTTTGGTGATGGCGGCGCAGGAGGGTAGCTTCTCGAAGGCGGCTATTAAACTTAATGTTACCCAGTCGGCAGTATCGCAGCGGACTAAGAGTTTAGAGTCTTGTTGTGGGGTTAAGTTGTTGGATCGTTCTGGTGCAATAATTCAACCGACAGTTGCGGGACGGGTGGCTATTGACTGCGCACAGCGTATATTGAAGCTCGAAGAGCAGATGTTGCGCGAGTTGCGCTCGTTAACAGATAAACAACATCTCTATATATGCTGTACCCCAGCTTTTGGGGTGGCACATTTGCCCCAGATTGTAAGATCATTTACTCAGGAAAATAGCAGTATAGACGAATTGATGTTTCTGTTCGATGCTCCGCTACAGGCGTTGGATGGTTTGCGTGCCGGTGAGTTTGATGTGGCCATAATCGAGCATTTGCCCAATATAGATTTTGGCGGTATTCGTCATTTAGATCTACCGGATGATGAGATGGTCTTTGTGAGTGCTCCTAGCCTCGAGATTCCTGCAGGCGAAGTGGCGCTTAGCCAGTTGCAACAGCACAGCTTTATTATTCGCCGTGCTGGGTGTAGTTGCCGTGATCTGCTTTCTCTCAATTTAGAAGCTGCCGGTAGCGATATAGATTTGTTTCGTAAGGTGATGGTGCTGGACGATTTCAATTTGATCAGTGATGAAGTTTTAGCTGGTTCTGGTGTCACCTTTATCTCGCGTTCTGTTGTAGCTAAGTATTTAGCTGCAGGAACTCTACGTGAGCATCGAGTGGCAGGTTTTGAACATTACCGCCAGCGTAGTATTGTCTCTTTAGCCTGTGAGTCTCCGACTTCGTTGAAACGGATGTTTATGGAAACGGTAATGCGTTATTTTAATATCGAGATGCTGGCCTAGTTTTTTATCAACCAATTAGTTTGTTAAAGCTTATCTCAATATTGACTTTTTGCGCTAGTTGTTCAGAATGAGGTTCACTTGCATCAGGATTAGCCATTCCACTAAATTGGGAAAAGTATTCTAACGCTATATCGCACAATAATCAGTGTTGCTGATTGTTGTGTTTCTGTCTTGGAGAAAATCAGATGTCCAGTTCTTTTGGTACGTTATTTAAGGTGTCAACCTTTGGTGAGTCACACTGTGCTGGTGTCGGCGCTATTGTTGATGGGGTGCCACCGCGTATGGCGCTTAGCGCTGCAGATATTCAAATACAGTTAGATCGTCGCCGCCCGGGGCAAAATAAATTGGGCACCGACCGTGATGAAGCCGATCAGGTTACTATTCTTTCCGGTGTTGAGTTTGATAAGACTCTCGGCTCGCCTATCGGCCTGCTGGTTGCCAACAAAAATCAACGCCCCGGTGACTATGGCGAGATGAGCGATATTCCGCGTCCCTCCCATGCCGATTATACCTATAGAGCCAAGTACGGCACGCACGCCTCTAGCGGTGGTGGCCGTTCCAGCGCACGCGAGACCATTGGCCGCGTTGCGGCTGGGGCGATAGCCGAGAAGTTTCTCTTAGAGGAGTACGGTATAGAAATTGTCTCCTGGGTTAGTTCGGTCGGCGAAGTGGATGCGGAACAGATAGATATGGAGACTGTTAGCCGGGCTATTGTCGATGGGAACGATGTGCGTTGCCCAGATGCCGTAGCTGCGGAACAGATGACTGCGCAGATTATGGCCGCGCGTACACAAAAGGATTCTATTGGTGGGGTATTGAGCTGCGTGTGCCGTAATGTTCCAGCTGGGTGGGGGGAACCAGCGTTTGATCGCCTCGAAGCGTTGTTGGCGCATGCTATGTTGTCTCTACCCGCATCCAAGGGGTTTGAGATCGGTTCCGGATTTGCTGGAGCCCGTCAGCGCGGCTCAGTGCATAATGATCCCTATGTGATGAAAAATGGTCGCCTGGGAACCACTAGCAACCGTAGCGGTGGCGTGCAGGGTGGTATTTCTAACGGTGAACCGGTCTACTTTCGTGTCGCCTTCAAGCCACCGGCAACTATCGGGCAGGATCAACAGACGGTAAACTATAGCGGTGAGCCAGTAACATTAGCTGCCAAGGGCCGCCATGACCCCTGTGTGGTGGCCCGAGCTGTGCCCATAGTGGAGACGATGGCGGCGCTGGTGTTGGCAGATCTGGCACTTATCCAGCGGATGCGGGTGTAGATCTCAGCTGTATTGCTTATCCGCAGAGCTTATGCTATTAACGCTCAAAAGTTTGCCAACAACCTATTCTTTATAACGTTATTAATTGTACTTGGCGGCGACCAAGGATGCGTTTTTGTAGTTACGAAAGGTTAAAAGTTCGATGGAATTAGCTCTTATCCTCTGTGCTGCTTACCTGATAGGGGCCATCCCTAGCGGCGTGGTGTTGACCCGTTTAGCTGGCGTTGAAGATGTGCGCAATAGCGGTAGCGGTAATATCGGTGCCACCAATGTTTATCGTGTCGCTGGTAAGCGCTTAGGGGTGTTGACCCTAGTGTCTGACATGTTGAAGGGGTTGCTGCCGCTGTTGGCTCTGCAGTTGTGGGGCATCAGTGATGAGCGCTGGCTGGCCTCGGTAGCGCTGGCGCTATTTGTTGGCCACTGTTATCCAATCTATCTGCGCTTTAAAGGTGGTAAGGGGGTGGCTACGGCGTTGGGCATCTTTCTGATTTTATCACCGCTGGCAGTACTGGGTGCACTGTTGGTGTTTGCTGGGGTGTTGTGGCGCTGGCGCTATGTCTCCTTAGCCTCTATTAGTGCCGCTGCGCTGCTGCCGTTTTTGGGCTATGCCTTAGAGCCATCTGTTCCTCTCTTTGTGGCTACGCTGGTGATTGCTACTGGCGTTATCTATCGCCACTCCTCTAATATTAAAAGATTACTCAATGGCACGGAAACGCGCTTCAAAAAATAGCCTACGTGGCGGCAACAAGTCGGTGCGCAAGGATGCTCAATCCGCAACAGCAGTACCCAGCAAGAGGGGTAGTGCTAAGCTATGGCGATTTGCTGGGCCACTATTCTTATTGGTTGGGGTGCCAGTTCTTGCTTTTGCTGTGTTTGTGTTGCGCCCGATTCAGACGCCAGCAGCAGGGACGTTGATAACTATTGCATCTGGTCAACCGCTAGCTAAAATTGCGCAGCAGTTAGATGAGCAGCATGTTGTTAGCGATGCTATGGCGTTTCGTTTGCTGGCACTTATCAGTGGTGATGCGCGGGTAATTCAAGCAGGGAGCTATCGTTTCTCTGGCTCCAATAGTCCGCTGGATGTGCTGCGTCGTATGGTAGCAGGAAAAGTCGAGTTGACGCCATTTACTGTGCCGGAGGGTTTGACTGCGCAACAGGTGGTTGAGCGCTGTGCTGCTGCTGGGTTGGGTACGTTGGAGGAGTATCAGCGCCTGCTGGTTGATGCAGCTTTTTGCCAGCAGTTGCAGGTTGATAGCGGCTCGTTAGAGGGGTATCTGTTTCCCGAAACTTACCGTTTTGCTCAGGACACTGCGGCGGCAAAGGTGTTGCGCACTATGGTGCTGCAAGCGCGCCAGCAGCTCAACTCTGGGGTGGTGCAACAGGCTAAACTGCAGGGGCTGAATGAGGTGCAGTTGCTTACTTTAGCCTCGATCATCCAAAAAGAGGCGGGTAACGATGAGGAGATGCCCTTGATTTCGGCGGTATTTCATAATCGCTTAAAACGCGGCATGCCGCTGCAAGCTGATCCGACAGTTATCTACGGCATCAAAAATTTTAACGGTAATCTGACCCGCAAAGATCTGGCTACACCCAGCGCTTACAATACCTATGTAAATAGAGGCCTGCCGCCGGGGCCTATCGCTAACCCAGGATTGGCTGCCTTGCAGGCTGCAGCAAATCCCGCACCATCCAGTGCTCTATATTTTGTGGCGGACGGTAGCGGTGGCCACTATTTTTCTACCAATCTGAGCGAGCATAACCGAGCAGTACGCAAATATCTGCAGTATCAGCGCCAAAACAGATCAACCAATTAATCTATATTTGCCCCATCAGTCGCACCATGGCATCTAAGGCGGTGTAGGGGTGGGGTGGGCAGCCGGGAATATAGAGATCTACCGGCAGCAGTTCATCGACACCACCGAGCTGATTGATCACTTCGGGGCTGCCACGGAATGGGCCGCCGCCGATAGCGCAAGCACCAGAGGCGATTACCAGTTTTGGCTCGGGTACGGCGGCATAGGCATCCAGTAGCGCGTTTTTCATGTTTTCGTTAACCGGGCCGGTAATCAAGAGACCATCGGCATGGCGCGGTGAGGCGACAAATTGAATGCCGAAGCGCCCTAAGTCATAGGTTAAAGTTCCCAGAACGTTGAGGTCGGCTTCACAGGCATTGCAGCCGCCAGCTGAGACTTGACGTAACTTCAGCGAGCGACCAAATAGCTTTTTCATCCGCGCGTCTAATTCCTGCACCATAGGATATTCTGTCTCATCCACTACTAATCCAGCTCTGGTGTTGCTTGCCAGGCGAAAATCCTTGCTGAAACTCAACGCCCCATGTGGGCAGATGTCACTGCAGGTGGGGCAGAACAGACAACGTCCCATATCCAAGCAGACCTTGCCATCTATGCGTTCTATAGCACCGTATGGGCAGCTATCGATACAGAGTGAACACTGTGGTTGGCATAGTTGTGGATTTATGACTGGCCGACCACGAAAGCGTTGGGACAACACTGGTTCAACTTTGGGATATTTGCTGGTGCGATATCCTTGGGCCATCCGTTCGCGGATAATGTTAAACATGGGGTATTTTTCCTTTCAGCACCTGCTGTCTGCTACAGATCAAAGCCACAATATGACAGGTTAAAGCTTTTGTTACATATAGGGAAATCGGATATTTGTTCACCGCGCAAGGCTAGAGCCACTGCACTCCAGTTGTGGAATGATGGATCCACTATTTTGTAGCGGCTAATCCGGCCGTTAGCGTCGGTAATAGCGCAGTGGACTAGCTCACCCCGCCAGCCTTCGCATAAGGAGATGGCTAGGGTGTCGGGGGCCAGAGCTCCCAGCTCAGTCAGTGTTTCCCCCTCGGGCAGATTGCCAAGGGTTTCGCGCAGCAATTCGTGGGATGCGTAAATTTCGCGGCGGCGTACATTCCCGCGCGCGCATACATCGCCCTCAATCTCAATTACCGGTGCCGCATAGTTTTTTATGCTGGTAGCAATGGGATGATGCAGGCGGGTATCACGTACCAAGCCACTAGCTCGGGCCGTGACGCCAACTAGGCCGAGAGTTTCGGCATCATCGGCACTGATACGGCCAACCCCTTCAAAACGTGCCAGCACGGACGGATTGTTGAAACAGAGTTCGATCGCTCCGCGACTGTCTCTCTCCAATACTGCTAGTTTGCTGAGCATGTTGCTGACCTGCTCCTGATTGAGATCGAACAACACACCGCCGGGGCGGACAAGCCCGCGCCCAAAGCGGCTGCCGCACAGATCGGCGGACAGGTTCAGGTAGTCGCCGCGGATACGCCCACAGAAGGATGAAGTCGGTAGAAAACCAACATCTCCCGCCATGGCTCCAGCATCACCGACATGACAGGCTAAACGCTCAAGCTCTAGACCTACTGCACGCAAGGCGTAAGCTCGAGGAGAAGCTTCACGGCCTGCAAGGCTCTCTATAACTTGACTGTAGGCGCAGCTATGGCCGATGGTGGTGTCGCCCGCTGCCGCTTCGAGTTGAAATGGGGTCGTGGGATGTGGCCCGCCAATGAGCATCTGTTCAATCCCGCGGTGCTGAAAGCCAAGGGATATCTCCAGATGCATAACCTCTTCGCCGTGGCACTGAAAGCGGAAATGTCCCGGTTCAATAACTCCAGCATGTATTGGCCCTACCGAAACTTCATGCACCTCTTCACCTTCGACACGATAAAAATCCATGTCGCCGGGGATAGGATGCTGATGGGAATCGCGGCCCCAGATATCAGCACAGTCGACCCAAGCTTTATGAAAACGTACCGGCTTTAACCAGGGATGACCCTCCGGTCGCACGCCGTACTGCTCGGCCAGTTCGCGTTCAAACAGATGCATCTGCGGGCAGTCGGGGGTCAGTGCTGGATAACTATCCTTGACGTGGGTGTGTAGCAGCGCCAACTCACCCTGCCAGTCGTGGGCTAATACGGCATATAGATCCAGTCCGTTATTCTTGGGCTGACCAAAAAAACTGGCCACGCGGGCGTGGTTAGCCACCTCTTCGAGAAGTGATTCACGAAAAGTAGCAAAATCCAGCGTGGGCAGATCGCTGAGCGCAATAGCTGCGCCGTGGCGAAAGCGAATCACCTTAGAATGACTCATGGCTGCACCTCCAATAGGGCTGCTGCTCGCTGCAATGCCGCCTGTAGCGATTCGGGAATATAGATGCCAATTATCAACACCATGACCATAAAACACAGCGGCGAGATATACAGCAGCGGGCGGTCAAAAAACTGTGCGGGCTTGTCCCCCGGTTCCCCCTGCGTAGCGCTGAGGACGGTGGCTCCCATGCCGATAAAAACTACGGCGAGAAACAGCAGCACCAAGGTACCGATGACTATGTTGTCGCTGGTGAAAATGCCGCGCAAAATAGTAAACTCACTGATGAACGGGCCAAATGGCGGGGAGCCGGTTATGGCTAAAAATCCCATGAGGAACAGGGTGCCAGAGATAGGTAGCGCGACAATAGCACCGCGTACTTCGCTTAGGCTTTTGCTGCCAAAGCTGCGCTGAATATTGCCAGCGGTGAGAAACAAGCCGCCTTTGGTAAAAGCATTGTTGATCAGATGGAGCATAGCTCCAAAGGTGGCAATGCCCCCCATGCTGACGCCGATAGCTAGCAGTCCCATGTGCTCGACAGACGAGTAGGCGAGTAGGCGTTTGATATCTGGTTGGCGTACCATGAATATTGCGGCAATCAGCAGCGACAGCAGTCCCATGCCGAGCAGTGCCTGGCGCGCCATGGCACCATCGCCGGCGGCGGTCATAATTTGTAGGCCGCGCAAAATTGCGAGAAAGGCAACACTGGTCAAACCGCCTGCTAGTAGGGCTCCAACAAGCCCTGGTGCCTCACCATAGGCATCAGGTTTCCAAGTGTGCAGTGGAGCCAACCCCATCTTGGTACCAAAGCCGACGAGCAGAAAGATAAAACCAGCGTGCAGCCAAGGCTGGGACATTTTAGGTGCAGAGCGCAACAAAGCATCCAAGTGGAGGCTGACTGGAGCAGCTATTCCTAGCGTCGAGTAGGCGATGAACATAATACCCAGCATAGCTAGCGCGATGCCGACTGAGCAGATCAGGAGATATTTCCATGTTGCTTCAATGGATAAACGGTTGAAGTTGAAATAGATCAGTGGTGCGCTGGCGATGGTTGTCGCCTCTACGGCAAACCACATCAGTCCGAGGTGGCGGGCCACAATAGCTAAAGTCATGGCGCTGAGAAAAATCAGCAGACAGGGAACCATCACTTTATTACCGCGGTCGCGGCGGATATCCAGATAGCCGACGGCGTAGATGGCGCAGCCTAAAAACAGGATACTGGTGGTTACCAGAACCAGTTTTGATAGAGCATCCAAGCCGATCCAGTTGCCGTAACTGGGGAAGTAGTCACACACAAGCAAGATGGATAGTCCTAGATGTGGCGCAGCGCCAAGGGGTAGCAGCCATGAACGCACCTGATAGCGCGGAACTATTAGACTGAGAGCGGCAATGGCCACGGGGTATGTGATAAGGAGCTCAAGCATCGCTTTATTCCTTTAGAGCAGATAGACGTTCGGTGTTTATAGTGGAAAATTCGCGGTTAATCCGGTTGAGAACGATGCCCATAACGAATATGGCTACTAGTAAGTCAAGTAGCACTCCAGCTTCAACCATCAGCGGCATCGCTTCGCTGAGTAGTACACCAAAAATAAAGATCCCATTCTCCAACATCAGATAACCCAAAACCTGAGTGATCGCTTTGCGACGGGTGATCAATAGCAGAAATCCGGCCAACATGGTCGCCAGTGCGGTGGGGACGTGCAGTCCGCCACTGTGGTGACCGAACAGAGGGAGGAAATCCGCGAAGATAAATGATCCGGCAGTAGTCAGTGCCCCGAGAATTAGGGTAGGTACATAGCCGACCAGTGGTTCGATCTCGCGGCGGATACGCACTTCGCGGATGGCGCGCAGCAGCAGCCATGGGATTAGAATCCCTTTTAGCGCCAGGGTGCCTCCAGCGAGCATTAGAGAGTGTCCGGTAAGTCCATGTGTTGCCAGCGGCAGCAACGCCAACAACGCACCCTGTAGGGCAACAACCCGAATACAGGCACCTAAGCGGGCGCTTCCAAGGGTGAAATAGTTGATCAATATCACCATCAGTAAAATTGGATTAGTTAGTTCTGTCATGAAAATATCTCCAGCTTTATGCCGAGTAAGTAGAGCAATTAATGGCTATTGTTCTGGTTAACGCAATACCAGCACCAGGGCGAAAATTGATAAAATTGAGGTGCCTATGAGTACCTGCGGTATCCGAGGTAGGCGTAAGCGCGCCATAGTAGATTCGATAATGCCAATAATTACTGATATTCCTGCCAGCCCGGCGATAAAAAGTAGTGCGTCAGTTAGCCACCAACCCGTTTGCCATGGCAGCACCAAGCTCACCACCAGCGCGCCCAATACTACTAGTTTCATGGCGGCACCATACAGAATCATGCCGAGCGCTGGCCCGCTGTGGTCGAGAACCATCACCTCGTGGATCATGGTGAGTTCCAGATGGGTATTGGGATCATCAAAGGGGATGCGTGAGTTCTCCACCAGCAGGACAACAAACAGCGATATGACCACTAAACACAATGCTGCGCTAGCGTCACTGTGCCATGCCGTGGCTAGGTAGGATCCGAGCAGGGTGTTGAGTGCCATGCCATCGGATAATCGCGCCAGTACCAACAGAGAAAAGAGCATGGTCGGTTCGGCCAGACAGGAGAAAGTTACTTCGCGTACTGCACCCATGCCCTCAAAGCTGGAGCCGGTATCTAGCGCGGCAACCGCAGTGAAAAAGCGTGATAAGGCAAACAGGTAGACGAAGAGGATCATATCGCCCTCAAAACTGAGCGGAGCTGCCAAGCCGCAAAAGGGGATAAACAGTGAAGCTAATAGCGGTATGGCCAGACCTATTACCGGCCCGGCGAGAAACACCCATGTTGTGGTGCGGCTGAAAACAAAACCCTTACGAAATAGGCGCGCTAGATCAAAGTAGGTCTGCAGCAGGGGGGCACCACGGCGTCCGGCGAACAGCGCTTTGGTTTTAGTTATGATTCCCTGCAGCAGTGGGGCGATTAGCAACAGGATGCTCAGATGTAAAATAATGCTAAGGGCTAGTGTGCCAGTCATGACAACGTCACCTTTCAAAATATAAATAGCGTCAGCAACGCTATGATGGTAAGGACAAAATAGAGCAGGTAAAAGGCTATCTCGCCATTTTGAAAAATGGCACGTAGGCGGCGGCATAACCAAGCACTCGCCCTGAACAGAGGCGTGAGCAGGCGATCAAGCACGGCGTCTGGAGTGTGGCTGGAAAACTGTGTTGCTTGTGGAAACAGACCGGAAACATTGCCGCCGTGGCGCTCGCTCCACAGCCCAAATTTAAATAGACGTACCAGCGCATCGGCAAATGAGCTGGCCGTATACTGCATGCGCGTGGTAGCGAACTGGTAGCCACAGCCCCAGGTTGTCAGTGATGGATCAGCGTTTGGTGTGGTGCGTCTCTTAATGCTGCGTAACCACCAGCCAATTACTACTATTAGGCTGAGGAGTAGCCAGCCGCTCAGACTAACCCAGCTCAGAGGTGCGCTTGCTGCGCCAATTATGCCGGAAGAGGTATCCGCGTGGGCCGACCATACAGCTACGGCATCATTGAGTAGTGGTGCCAATGTTGTGGGGAGGAGCCCGATCCAAACGCAAGCGCCTAGCAGCGCCGCCATTGGGGCTATCATTAATGGTGCTGCTGCGTGAGCTTGCGCCGCAGCGCTACTACGGGCGCTGCCGAGAAATGTAGTTCCGAACACCTTGACGAAGCAGGCCACAGCGAGGCCGCCGATTAGGGCTAATGCTGGTGCCGCTATGACCGCCATAGCGACAGCGGAAGTAGATTGCTGCAGGGGCTGAAATGCAGCTAAGTAGATAAACCATTCACTGATAAAACCATTGAATGGGGGCAGTCCGCAGATGGCCACAGCGCCGCCTAAGAACATAGCTGCGACCCATGGCTGGCGCTTGAGCAAGCCGCCATAATGGTCGATGTCGCGGCTGCCGACACTGTGGATAACTGCACCAGCGCTGAGAAAAAGTACCGATTTAAATAGACCGTGATTGACCACGTGCAACAGGCAACCAGCTAGCCCCAAGGCCACCAGCGCTGGCATGTCATAGCTGCGGCCGAGCAAAGCTAGTCCTAAGCCCATGGCAATGATGCCAATGTTTTCCACGCTGTGGTAGGCGAGCAGCCGTTTTATATCGTGTTGCGCTAAGGCCAAGGCTACTCCCATAATCCCCGAGACTATCCCCAGCACCAGCACCGTCCAACCCCACCATGCGGGAATAAGCGCAAAAAATGAGGTTAGGCGTACCAACCCGTAAATCCCAGTTTTAATCATTACCCCAGAGAGCAATGCCGAGGCGTGGCTGGGCGCCGCAGCATGGGCACCTGGTAGCCAGATGTGCAGCGGAATGAGCCCCGCCTTCATACCAAAACCAATCAGAGCAAGAATGAAGATGATGGTACTTCCCGCCGGTGCTAGTGAGTGGGCAGCGGGAAACATTAGTGAGCCAGAGACCCGATCCAGACAGGCAAAAACTCCAAACAGGGCTAAGGTGCCACTGTGTGTTGCTATGAGATAGATGTAGCCAGCCTGGCGCACTTCGCTCTTATTGTCTTCGGTGGTGATCAGAAAAAAGCCCGCCAGCGCCATTATCTCCCAACCGACAAGAAACAGTACCCCGTTGCGCGCAGTTAGTAACACCATCATCGCCGCGCATATCAAACCGTAAAAAAGACGTAATTTGCGTCCGTTACTGGGGTGTTCAGGTTGGGGCCAATAGCGTAGAGAGTATACAGAACCGCAGGCCACCACTAGAAACATGGGCGCTAGAAAAAATGCATTTATTGGATCAATTTGCAGTGCTAACTGTGCTTGGGGGAGTGACCATGGCAAATTAATGCTGCTAGTTGCAGGATGCAGCAGTGCCAAAATTACTCCGAGCATACCGCTTATGGTGCCAGTAATAATTAATCCGCACGCGATGTGCTCGCCGGCGCGACCGGTGCGGCTGGTAAATAGCCCCGGTATCCCCGACATAGCAGTGAGGAAAATTCCCCCTATTAACCAGATCATTTTATCCTCCTGGATGACCACCAGCCCAGAAACTCCAGGCGATTAGCAGTGTACTCGCGAGTAAAATGTAAAACAGGTAAATTGGTAGTTGCCCCTGTTGCAGCCAGCGCAGGCGTTGGCAGCGATCAGCCATCCACTTGAATAGTGGCTGCAGTATGACGGTTAAAACCGGATCATCGGCACGTTGCGCCAAATTGGTTGGTGCCGGTGCTATACCGCTGACTTTGCCTCCAGTTACCGATGGGCGCATTATTTTAGGCAGTAGATGGTGCAGAGCAATTTCGGAATAACTTTCGCCAGTATATTCCATACGTTGATTGGGAAAGTGGTATCCGCACGACCAGGTGCTGGTTTTTGCGTATTGCCGCTGCTGACGCAACCAGACAAATAGCAGTGCTCCAGCAATGATTGCTACCAGCATTAGTATCGAACTGTTACCCAGCGGGGTAACAACCAGCGCTACATCGGCACTGCCCGGCGTATGGCTGATCTTTTTGATGGTGTTGCTGAGCAATTGGACGGCGTACTGAGGAATCAGGCCGATGGTCAGACAACCAGCTAACAACACTCCTATACTTACCAACATCAGAGCTGGAGCTTCGTGAGCTTGTTTGGCGGCTTGCTGGCGTGGTTCACCCAGCATACTGATACCTATCAAGCGGGTGAAGGTGATTGCTGCTATCGCACCGATCATACCGAGCAGACCAAACAACAATAACGGTATTAAGGCGCTAAAGCCGTCTAGGGTGGTTCCCGCTTGGCCCAGACTGAGGTAGATGAGCCATTCGCTGACTAGGCCGTTGAATGGTGGTAGGGCGCTAATGGCCAGACTGCCACCTATCCACAACACTCCTGTCAGAGGCATGCGACGCAGCAAGCCACCCATGAGATTCATATCTCTAGTGCCAGTAGCATGCATCAGCGCGCCCGCACCAAGGAACATCACCCCTTTAAACATAGCGTGATTCCACAGATGTAGCAGCCCACCGGTGTAGGCAAGAATGGCGATGGTGCTATGCCCCTGGGCGCTGGCGATCATGCCAAAACCTAAACCGAGAAAAATGATGCCGATGTTCTCTACCGTAGAGTAGGCCAAGCAGCGTTTAATATCACGCTGCTGGGTCGCCATGGAGATACCGTATAGTGCTCCTGCTATGCCTAGTAGCGCCATTAACCATCCCCACCACTCTGGTGCAGGAGGCAGCAGCGTTACTATGCGTAAAATTCCATAGATGCCGGTCTTGATCAATACCCCCGACATAATTGCTGACACGTGACTTGGGGCTACAGGGTGAGCGTTGGGGAGCCAAATATGCACCGGGAATAGTCCCGCCTTGACGCCGAAACCAAATAGCGCCAATAGGTAGAGCAGCGAAGCTGAGCTCAGCGGTAACTGCGCTAATAGGCCAAAATCGGTGAAGTTGAGACTGCCACAGTGGTAGCCGATCAGAAGGAATAGGGCCAGCAGAAGTACCATGCCCAAGTGTGCGGCCAATAGATAGAGCCAAGCGGCGGCGCGTACCTCAGCTAGGTCATGATCCCATGCCACCAAGAAAAATGATGAGATGGTCATGATTTCCCACGCGGATAAAAACAGCACCGCATTGGCCGCGGTAACTACCAAGAGCATAGCGAGCAGCATGATGGAGAATAAAAACCAGTGCGCGGCCAGCGAGCGTTTGTCTGAGCTGTGTTGCATGTAGGGAATGGCATACAGGGCGCACAGTGGTGCGAGAACGGCAATAGGCACTATAAAAAATGCGGCCAAAGGGTCGATCAATAGGGCAAATTCCCCACCAGGAACAGACCAGGGCAGAGAGATGTAAAGTGTCTGCGCGCTCAGTATTACCGACAGTGCTGTCCAGATGGCGAGCGCACTGGCGCTTACTACCGTTGCAACACCACTTAGGGTTGCCAGCGCTGGTTTGGAGCTCACCAAAGAGACTATGCTGCCAAAAGCTAATATGAGTAATGCGGCCAGGTAGAGGTTCATTTAGTCGCCACAGCTTTCTGTGTTGGTTGTGCTCGCTGAGTTTTTATGTTTGACGTTGATTCTGCTTTCGGCACTCATTAGCCCAGTAAATATCTGTTCGCGGCTGGCGGTTTCGCTCAATATTTTGCGAAAGTTAGAATCTTGCAGAACAAAGCTAAGCCGCGAGAGTAGATGCAGGTGAACACGTAAATTGGGGGCGATAATAATGAGCAGAATGTTAACATCCTGGCCATCAAGCGCCTGGAAATCTACGCTGTTTTCTAAAAAGCACAGCGTTACTTTTGCCTGTAATACATTTAACAACCCCGGGCTGCGTGGGTGGGGAATAGCGACGCCCTCACCAATTGCGGTGGGCGCCAACTGCTCTCTAGTTATTAACACTTTAGCTAGATAGTCGCGGTCAACTTCATCGGGTAGACGCAAATGGTCAACGGCATCTACCAGTACTTCGTTGCGGCTCCTGCCTTCAACGCGGTACACCACTCCACCTGCCTCTATGGCGCTGTACAGCGTTGGCAATGGCTCGCTGTGAGACTCTGGCTCACTGAACGCATCAGCAGCTACGCCCCGCCGCCTAGATGTGGCCCACTCGAGTAACTCGGCGCGGTTAAAGCGGTAACTCTCGTGCACTTTATAGGCGGGCAGGATGTCTTTTTTAATCCACCGATAGATAGTTTTTTCGGAGACGGTAAGTAGCTGCGCGGCATCTTTAACTGAAAGGTTCATTTTTACCCTATTGTGTACACTGGTAGATATATGTCATTCGGTGTGGACATATTGGGACATTACTCTTGGGCGCTAAAAACTGTCAAGATTAAAATGTCGGTTTTTCTGTCTGGGAGCAAAGAGGTAGAGTGTGGAGGGGATTACCTGACCGGTGGTGCTGGTTGTCTCACCACCGGTGGGGATTGTTGAAGTTGCTATGAATATTTATTCGCTGATCTTGTTACGTTTTTTAAATTGCACCAGCCATAGTTGTAGCTCGTGCTCTTCATGCTCTAATTCAAAAGGATTTATCAGACCACGATGGGTGGCTACCGCTACCGCACGATTGCGTGGATTGAAAGCATCTCCAACTTTTTCTGCCTGAAATTGCTCCTGATCAATGCACAGTTTATTGTACAGCGAGTTGAGTCTACTCTGTACACCGCGACGCGATAAATAGCGGCGTTGGGCAATCAGGTTGTCAGTTAAGCCTAAGGAGATATCTATTAATGCCTCAAATTCAATATCCGATAGAGCTGTTTGGCTGTGACCCGTGCGTCCCTGAACTTTGCGCACGTCGGGGTCTATCCAGCACTGTTCGTCGAGCAGTACGGTGACAATGGCTGAAGAGATGCGGCTCTTGGTGTTGGATTTAAGAATATAGCCATACACTGTTTCCGGTGGCACAATTTTAAGCAGAGAGCGGACGTACATCTCATCTTTGAATTGACTCCAGAAGACAATGCGCGCCTGCGGTTTTTCTGCCCACAGAGCTTTGGCAAAATCGATACCATTCAGTTCTGGCATCTGGATGTCACTGATAACCAAAGGCTGATCGGCAGCTAATGCCATCTCCAGGGCTGCTTGACCATTGGCTGCGCGGCTTATGCTGAATTCAGCCAAGTCACAATCGCCAAGAACCTGCTCCAGAAATTCAAAATCTTTCGGATTGTCTTCAGCAATAATAATTGGGATAGCTGACATCGCTTGTTCCTTTATGTTGGTGGTGCGAATGTGATTTGTTTGCATTTATATCCGGTCTGTTTTACAGATTCGTACCATTTGCGTTGGTGCTGAGTTTTTCACTGTTATCCGGGGTGAAGCCTAGAGTCAATTCAAAACGGGTTCCCGAAGAGAACCGTGAAGGTTTCCACTCTACCTGAGCACCGATAGCACGGGCACGCTCTTGAATGTTGTGCAGCCCTCGCCCCAGGGAGTCTTTAGGCAGAGTGAAACCGTGGCCATTATCTTCGACTGACAGTTTTAGCTGGTTGTTTGCGTAATCGAAGTTTACTTCATAGCGGCTGGCACCGGAGTGTTTGTAAACATTGTGGATAGCTTCGACGACAATACGGTACAGCTGCAGTTGGACTGTTTTAGATAGGGATAAGTTCTCGGCAGCCTCAGATGCGTAGTAGTTGCATTCAATGTGGTTGCCGCTGCCATTTTGGTGTCCCTCTATGTGTGATTCTAGTGCTGCATTTAAGCCGAGCACGTCTAGTGTCTGCGGATGGAGATCATCCATAACATCACGCAGATTGTTGATAGCACCTTGGAGCTCAGTCTGTAGGCGCGGCACAATAATGGAGCAATCTTGGTGAGGTAGATCCTGCATGTCGCGCAAAATATTCGACAGGTCGGAAAGGGTTTGATCGTGCAGGTCGCGGGCAATACGGCGTCGCTCCTCCTCGGCTCCTTCGAGTAACTTTTCAGCACCGACAACGCGAATAAGTTTATCCGCCATATTGGCTAAAGAGACACTTAGATCATCGAGTTCATCACTTATAGTGGCTGGGGTGCTGGCGAGGCGCAGTTCTCCGCGCAGCAAGCTGCTAGCGCTGGTGGATATAGATTGAATCCGCCGCAAAATACGTCGAGCAAAGAAGAGTGATAACAGGATGCCGAGAACAATTGCCGTGCTCAGCACGATTAGAGAGACCAGCGCGGTTCTGGCCACCAGCTCGTCCATGTTGCGGCTCTGCAGACTTTTAAACTGACCCCGTTGGTTGCGTGCGGTCTCGATCAGGGAGATCAGGTGGGGGCGCATATACTTCAGAGCCTTCAAAAAACGCTCAGGATCTATGCCCTCTGTGGGATCAAGCTCTGCCAAACCGTCGCGCAGAATCTTGGCGGTCTCCTCAGGCACATCTAATAGCTCAATGGTGTTGTTGACGGCATTGGAGAGATGGCTGTAGAGCTGTTCTACCTCATCAATACGCGGGACGTTGACAATTAGGTTTTTGCTCAAAGCAAGAGACAGGGCGTGAATGCGTTTAGCAGATAGGTCAGCTTCAGCTAGAGCAATAAAGGATTTGCCCAGCCTGTTAGCCTCGCGCCGCTGTACCGATAGGTCCCAGTAGGTGTATTGCAAAAAAATCAATAACAGGCCCATGATAAGCAGGACCGCCGCTGGTGCCATTAGGATCTGATGTTTGAGTTTTATTCGCATAACTGCGAGGCTATCATAGGGGTTATGGGAAAACACTGTGCTAATGCACAGAGCTTATTTGTTAAGTTGTTCGTTTATCTGCTAGGGGGCGCAATAGCCATTATTGTAGGCGCAGGGCGGTAAAGAATAGCCCTTCGCCACGCTGGATGAACAGGCGCTGTACGCTATTATCGGTGGCGTTCGCTAAGCAGGCCGCGAGATCCACCTGACCTGTTAATGGTTGGTTGTTGAATTCAAGAATAACATCGCCCGGCTGGAGCTTGGCGGTGGCGGCTGGCCCGTTGCTCTGTACCGAGGTAATAACTACGCCAGTGTCTGCTACTAGGCCCAGACGTAGCTGCAGCTCAGGAGTAATGTCCATGGTGGTGGCACCGAGTGGGTTGCCGGCGACTGGTGCAGCAGCAGAGGTGGTGCCCTCAGGCTTAGACTCTTCCACCTTTAAGGTGAAGATCTTGGTGCTGCCATTGCGGAAAATTGCTAACTCAATTTGATCCCCAATGGTGACGTTGTCAAGGAGCTCTGGCAGGTCGTTGATGCTATCTATTTTGGTATTGTTAAAGGCGAGAATTATATCCCCACGCTGCAGTTGAGCGCGCTGGGCTGGAGATGATTGCGCGACAGAGGTGATCAATGCACCAGTTTTGGCCGCTAGCTTAAATGATGCAGCTAGATCGTCGGAAACTTTTTGGATGGTGATGCCTAGCCAGCCGCGATTGACATGCCCGCTCTTTTTAAGCTGAGGAAGTATGCTTTTGGCTGTATCGATGGGAATAGCGAAACCGATACCATGGCTGCCGGCGACAATGGCGGTGTTGATGCCGACCACCTCTCCTCTGGTGTTAAACAGCGGGCCACCAGAGTTGCCGGGATTGATAGAGGCATCAGTCTGGATGAAGTTGTCATAGGGTGCGGCACCTATCACTCGTCCTTTGGCCGAGACAATGCCCACAGTGACGGTCTGTTCCAAGCCAAATGGATTGCCTATAGCCATTACCCATTCGCCTATCTCCAGCTGTTTGCTACTGCCCAATTTAACGGTAGGTAGCACTTCGGTGGTGTCGATTTTAACCAGAGCCAGATCAAGCTTTTGATCGATACCCTTGACCGTGGCTGGATAGGTTTTGCCTCCGACTAGTTGGACACGAATTTCACTGGCATCATCTACTACATGGTCGTTGGTGAGGATATAGCCATCACTGGAAATTAAAAAACCTGAGCCGAGTGACTCGGTGTTTTTATCACCGACAAAAGCGTTAAAGAAGTCGTCAAAAAAATTGTGTTTGTCGCTGGAGTGATTTTTTTTGGAACTACTGATGTTAACTACCGCCGGTTTAAGCTGTTTGGTTAGGGCTACAAAATCTGGAGTCTGGCAGTTAGCCGCGCTCGAAATCAGGACGATGATGGTGATAAACGATAATATAGGCGAGATAAGTTTCATACAGTAATCCAAGCGCGGAGGATAATTGTTCTGTTAAGTTAACTGTGTGGCAGGCGGCCCTTCAATAGGTAGCGTCACCGTAAAGGTACTGCCAACGCCTGGCGTTGACTCCACATCAATCGAGCCAGCGTGAGTTTCAACTACCCATTTAACTATGGCCAGCCCCAGTCCCGTCCCACCTGTAGAGCGGTTTCGGTCCTCATCTGTGCGGTAAAAGCGCTCGAAGATATGGGGAAGGTGCTCAGTGCTGATGCCAACGCCGGTATCTTTTATTTTGACAATGACGTCATGCTCATTGCGTTGTGCTTCAATGGTTACACTACCGTTCTCCTTAGTGTAGTGAATAGCATTGGTAAGCAGATTGAGAAACAACTGGCGCAGGCGTAGATCATCACCATAGATTCTGATTTCGCTGTCGGCGCTATGTACTAGATCTACCTGAATGTTCTTAGGGGTTGCCAAGGCACAGCCCTGCATATATAGCTCTTGCAGCAGATCACTTAAACTTAACTGCTTAATGGTCAAAGGTAGCTCGCCGGATTCACTTTTGGCTAGGGTGAGCAGGTCTTCAATGATCCGCCCCATGCGATTTATCTCTTCCATGTTGGATAGCATTGCTGTGCGAAATTCGTCAGTATCCTTAGCCCAGCGTAAGGCAACTTCGGTTTCGCCGCGTAATATTGTCAGCGGTGTGCGCAGTTCATGCGAAGCATCTCCAGAAAACTGACGCATCCTTTTGGCCCCAGATTCGAGGCGTTCAAGCATGGCATTACACGCGGTGACAAAGTTTTGCGCTTCTACGCAATCACCATTAGGTGTTGGTAGACGCATATCTAGATTGTGGATATTGATCTCACTGCACTTCTTGGTAAGCTGGCGCAGCGGTAGTAGGCACTGTGTGGCTATGCGCCGAAACCAGAGTACGGTAGAGCCGAGGTGGAATAGGAGCAACCCTACAAGGATAAGTTTTAGCTGTGGATTATATGCCGCCAATGGTGATCCGGCATCCATAGCGTCGATGCCGATAAAATATGCATAACATAGGATAGCGCTGACTGCAGATGTTACAGCCAGCGCTATGGAGACCCATATAGTTATACGCTTCGTTGCGGAATGCTGAGGCAGCAATTAGTCCTCCTTCAGGACGTAACCAACACCACGAATGGTGTGAATCAGTTTTTTGCTGTGATCTTTATCGACTTTTTTGCGCAGGTAGTTGACATATACATCGATAATGTTGGTAAAAGAGTCGAAAGTGTAATCCCAAACATGTTCAGCAATCATGGCCCGAGTAAGCACCTGATTGGGATTGCGCATGAAATATTCGAGGAGACCATACTCTTTAGTGGTTAAATCGATCTCTTTTTCCGAACGCCATACCTTGTGAGTTACCGGATCCAAACGCAGGTCGGCGAAATAGACTTCGGCGCCACGATCTTGTGCGCCCCGGCGTACCAGCGCTTTAACCCGAGCCAGCAGTTCAGCGAAAGCAAAAGGTTTGGTGAGGTAATCGTCGCTGCCGCTATCCAGACCGGCGACAATATCTTCAACACTGTCTTTGGCTGTCAAGCATAGCATCGGGGTGTTGATACCTTTTTCGCGCAGCTCTTTGATTACCGTAAGGCCATCTTTTTTCGGCAGCATTATATCCATGAGGATCAGGTCATAGTGATTGTTTTCTGCCATCGCAGTGCCCTCTTCACCGTTTGTTGCGATCTCAACAGTGAAATTTTCCTCTTCCAGCCCGCGTTGAATGAAACTGGCAACCTTCTTCTCATCTTCTACTACTAGAATTTTCATGTGTAGTGTACTCCTTTTTTTATGTGCAAACGTTCAGGCTAGCTAAATCAGCCCCGTAGCTTGGCTGCGGGATAGGTGTCATAGATAGTCTTGTTAAAATTTGGTAGTTCAAACGCCCTGTCTACGCCACCAAATGCCATTAATGAGTCTATTTCAGTTTTAATTTTACCAACACTTCGTTGGCTGTCTCTTCTACCGCTTTTCCGGTAACGTTGATAATTGCCCATTTTTGCCGCCGGAAAAAAGCCTTTGCCCGTCGCAGCTCGGCTTCAACCTGTTCAAAGTCAGCATAGGCGGTACGCGGATCCTGTCCCATATTGCGCAATCTGGATGCGCGCAGTTCAACCAGGCGTTCTGGATTGATGATTAAACCGATAACCCGGTTGTGGTCAATCTCTAACAGCTCTTGCGGTGGATCAATGCCACTAACCAGCGGTATGTTAGCCACCTTCCAGCCACGGTGGGCTAAATATATCGATAGTGGAGTTTTGCTGGTACGCGAAACTCCGACCAGGACGATATCGGCCTTATTTAAAAAACGCGTCTCTTGGCCATCGTCGTTGCGAACAGTAAATTCCACCGCATCTATCCGGCGGAAGTACTCTTCATCTACACCATGCAGCAGACCGGGAATCTCATTTGGTGATTCCCCCAGAAATTCTGAGCAGCGCATTAGTATCGGGGTCATGACATCAAGATTGGTTAAACCAAGAGCTTCGCACTCGTCATGCACCAGACGTGATAGCTCGCGATTAACTATGGTGTAGATAACTAATGCACGTTTACCCGCTGCAGCATCAAGAGCTTCATATACTTGATTCTTGTTGCGCACATTGCTAATGCGGGTTATCTGTACATTAATGCTACCAAACTGTGTCATGGCAGCATTAACTAGACTTTCGGCGGTTTCGCCCGTAGCGTCAGATAAAAGGAAAACAGTTTGTATGTCCATGAATGCTGCTGTTGTCCTCGTGTTGTCACTATTCTTTAAAATATGAACCTCATTAGACTAATATAAAGGACTGTATCAGGTTTTGCTAGTACTGCAAGCCCAATAATACGCGATTTGTAAAAAGTTCTAACGACTTGATGAGCAAAAGTGGTATTTTTGTACCAAATACGTTATATTGGCTCATTAGTGTTGAGTAAGATATAAACTCAGTGGCGGGCGGATTGTCAAGGTTTTTTATTGCCTTTATCTGGTGCCTTTGCTACATAAGCGAAATGACTGAAAAATGGCTAGAAATATTGATACCTGTCCCCGTAGCTGCTGCTGATCTGTTGTGTCATCAGCTAAATGAGTTGGGCAGCGTTGGTGTGGTGGTGGAAGAACGCGTTCTGGACACCTTTGTTCCTCCCGATCCAGATGAAACTGATGGGGATAGTTTTGTGGTCAAGGCCTACTTTGCCGATTGTTCACAATTGCCTGAGTTGCGTCTGAAGATAAGTGCCTGCTTGCAAGAGCTAGCCACCTATGTTCCCGGTATGAACGCTACTGAATTTGAAGTAGGCGAAATAGGGCAGGAGGACTGGGCCGAGGACTGGAAACAGCACTTTAGCACTACCAGAATTGGGCGCAGGTTGGTTATCAAACCAAGCTGGGAAGATTATTCTCCTCAACCAGACGATGTGGTCATTACCTTAGATCCGGGGATGGCTTTTGGCACCGGTACTCATGGAACTACCCATCTATGCTTGGAGCATTTGGCCCAGCTCTTTGATGAGCCTGCTACTGGTGGAGCTCCGCAACGGGTCTTGGATGTCGGAACCGGCTCGGGGATTTTGTCTCTCGCAGCGGCGGCATTGGGGGCGCACGAGGTGGTCGCCTGTGATATTGATGCACAATCCTGTCTGACGGCACGGGAAAATATCGCCATCAATGGCTATGAGGCGCAGATTGACGTTACCTCGACGCTGCTTGAAGAGCTGGATTATGGGTTTGATCTGATTCTGGCCAATATCCTGGCTGAAGAGAATATCCGTTTGTCCATACCTTTGGTTGAGAGGTTAGCGTCATCAGGGACGTTGATTTTATCGGGTATTCTTCGTGAGAAGGTAGCTCTGGTAACTACAGCTTTTGCTCATTTTGAGCTTGCTGGGCCGCAGATATTCTATGAAGAAGATTGGGCTTGTATTGTCTATACTAAGGGCGTTTGATGAGACATTTTTTTGTTCCTGAGCAGACGCTTATAGCTGTGGCCACTGGTACTGAAGTTGCTCTGCCTAAAGAGGTTGCTCACCATATAAGAACGGTGCTGCGCTTGGCGGTGGGGACAGAAATTATTTTAGGCGATGGTCTCGGTGGTTGCTGGCGCTGCGCTATTGTGGGTTTTTCATCCAATACTGCTGTCGTTATCGTGAAACAACAGTGGCATACTGCAGAGACGGCTCTGAACGTGCAACTGTTGCAGGGGTTACCGACTGGGGATAAGTTTGATCTGATTCTGCAAAAAAATACCGAACTTGGGGTCAGCGCTTTTCAACCGCTAGTGACGCAGCGTAGCCAAGGTGCTGTACCAGCCAATAAGCTTGGCAAGAAGCTGGAGCGCTGGCAACGCATCATAAGTGAAGCAGCGCGTCAGTCAGAGCGGGCGTGGTTACCTCAGGTGGCGGTGCCACTGTCGTTACCGGTAGCAGTAGCTCAGTGTGATGCCGCATTGAAGCTGATGTTGTGGGAGCAGGGGACGCAGCCACTGCGAGAAGTGCTGCCCATGGAACGACCACAGAGTGTAGCAGTACTTGTCGGCCCCGAAGGCGGGTTAAGTTGCGCGGAGGCTGAGCAGGCACAAGAGCAGGGTTTTGTTTCTGTTACCCTCGGTCCGCGAATTTTGCGTACAGAGACGGCTGGCGTAGCTATCTCCTCCATTCTACAATTTCACTATGGCGACTTTAATTTGGTGCCACAGCGCCATAAGCCAGCAACCCTTGCCGATAACGGGTAAAGGGCTACCATGCGTTGTCCGCAATGTGGATATCATAGCTATGCAGGGTTGAGGCGCTGTAAAAAATGCGGGGCGTTATTATCAGCGCTCGAATTGCCTAGTGTAACTAAGCCGTTAAGCGCGAGCGAGAAGGCGGCGCGTGCTGCAGCGATTGCCAACTACTCAGCCGTTCCACAGGCTCAGCTTAGTCAGGATACGGTTAAAAACCTAACTTTTACCAATGTACAAACGCCTAAAAAAGCAAAGCCATTCCCTGACTTTTTGTTAGAGCGTGATCGCCAACCATCCTTTTTCGATCAAGTATCAGATGTCGACAATCTTAGCTCTGATGACGAAGTGACTGAAGGGCAGCCCGAAGTGTGTGGCACACAGCATTTGCTGTTGCGGCGTAGTGTAGCAACACTGATCGACCTTGTGGTGCTGGCTGAGATTTGGTACGCTTTTATTCTTATCGGTGCATGGAGCTTTGATCAATCGAGTGCTGAGTTTTTGTCCCAGATAGCTACACAGGTTGCGTGGCGCATCGGCTACTACTTTATCATCATTCTCACTATGCTGAGTTATTTCACCCTATTCCATAGCAGCTGTGGGCAAACTTTTGGTAAGTTTTTGTTGCGCTTGAAGGTGGTTACTGTCGATGCCTCGCCTGTGACTAATACTCAAGCGCTATTACGCTCAGTTGGCGGTATTTTAGCGCTGCTCTGTGCCGGTTTCGGCTATGTTATGGCGCTGTTTGATGAGCGGCAGCGGGGCTGGAATGATCGCTTGGCCGGAACGATGGTGGTCGCTGTTGATAATCGTGGTGCACAGATAATTGTCGGCCCAACGCCAGAGGAGGAGAGCTGTGAAATTCGTTAAAATGCACGGTGCAGGCAACGACTATGTCTATATTGACTGTTTTCACCAGCGGGTTGACGATCCTGCTAAGCTTGCGCAACAGGTGAGTCGGCGCAATTTTGCCATAGGCTCCGATGGCCTCATTCTTATTTTGCCGTCTACCTGTTCTGATGCGCGGATGCGCATCTTTAATGCCGATGGCAGTGAAGCCGAGATGTGCGGTAACGGAGTGCGTTGTGTAGCCAAATATGTCTATGATCACGGCATTGCTCGGCGTAGTACCTTGCAAATCGAAACCAATGCTGGGGTGCTGTCACTACAGCTGTTTACCGCTGCTGATGGTAAAGTTGCGCGGGTATGTGTAGATATGGGACAGCCACGCTTGCAGCGTGGTGAGATTCCAATGCTGGGCGACGCCTGTAGCCAGGGCCTCGGAGTAGAGCTTGAGGTGGAAGGACGCACTTTTGTGGTTAACTGCCTCTCCATGGGTAATCCGCACTGTGTGGTCTTTGTCGATGATGTGGATAATTTTGCTGTCCACCACTGGGGGCCGCTACTGGAAAACCACCCCCAATTTCCGCAGCGGATAAATGTTGAATTTGTTCAAATTGTTACCCGTAGTGAAGTGCGTCAGCGTACTTGGGAGCGTGGAGCGGGTGAAACCCTGGCCTGTGGTACTGGGGCATCGGCGGTAACCGTGGCCAGTTTTTTAGCCGGACACACCGATAGAAAAATTGTCAACCATTTGCGCGGTGGCGACCTAGAGTTGGAGTACGCTGATTCGGGGCACATCTTTATGACTGGCCCCGCAACAGAGGTCTTTAGTGGCGAGTGGCCCGAGCAGATGGACTAAGTGATGCGCGCTATTCTGTTTGATCTAGATAATACTCTGTATGGATCAGAGCGCGCTCTGATCAGCCTCATTGATGCGCGGATCAACCTCTATATGCAGCACGTAGTAGGCATTACCGCAGATAAGGTCGACGGTTTGCGCCGCCGCTATTGGCAACAGTATGGGGTAACTCTACAGGGCTTAATACGTGAACACGGTACTGATGCTGAAGATTATCTAGATTATGTGCACGATATTGATGTGTCCAGTCGCTTGCAAGCCAATTTGCCGCTGCGCCAGATGCTTCAGGGTCTGCCTCTGCGCAAATTCGTTTTTACCAACGGAAGTCATGCCCATGCTGTGCGGGTGCTGCAATGTCTAGGCATTGAAGACTGTTTTGAACATATTTTTGATATTCGCTTGAGTAACTATATCCCCAAACCAAACCCTTTACCCTATGAGACTGTGCTCGATGTCACTGGCCTGCAGGGAAGCAGTTGTGTGATGGTTGAAGATTCGCTAGCCAATTTGCACATGGCTGCGCACTTGGGGATGAAGACCATACTGGTAAAATCTGCGGCAGGAGATAGCGTGATGTCAGATCAATTGCTGGCTGGCACCAGCAATGAAGATACTGCTAGCTCTGAGAATAAGCCCATAGATGCCATAGTGGAGCGCGTAGAGCAGGTGGGAAACATTATACAGGATTGGATGAAGAACAGATGCGCGCGGTAATCCAAAGAGTTACATCTGCGCATGTTGATGTGGCTGAGCAGACCTGTGGTTCAATCGGGGCTGGGTTGGTGGTGTTGCTGGGTGTTGCTGCTGGAGATACGCAACAGGACGCTCTGTACCTGGTGGATAAAATTATCAATTTGCGGATTTTTTCCGATGCCGAGGACAAGATGAATCTCTCGTTAGCGCAGGTGACCGGGGAGTTGCTGGTTATCTCGCAATTTACCTTGATGGCCGATTGTCGTAAAGGGCGGCGTCCGGGGTTTTCGCAAGCGGCATTAGCCCCATTAGCCAAAGAGTTATACGAGTTTTTTATCTCGCAGTGTCGGCAGCGTGGAGTAGCTGTAGCCTGTGGAATTTTTCAAGCCGACATGCAGGTGCATTTAGTTAACGACGGGCCAGTCACAATGTTGCTGGATAGTCGCAAGGAGTTTTAATGGAAGAGTTTGAAGATCGAGAAGAGCCTGTAGATCTCCCCCCCAGTCGCTCTGCTCGTAAGCGGGACGCTAAAGGAGTTGAGCTGTTGGCGCAGAAATTGGTCGAATTACCCGATGCCGATTTTGTCCGTCTGCCAGCAACCGCGGATATAATCACCGAGTTGACTAAGGCCAGAGCGACAAAAGGGCATGGAGCGCGCAAGCGTCAGCTAAAATTTGTCGCGGGGCTGTTGCGTCGTGATTTGGAGGGGACTGAAGAGCTGCGCGCCTTTGTTGCCGGAGAGCATCAGCAACAACTCGATGACAATCGTTTGGTGCACAGATTGGAAAATTTACGTGAGCGTTTATGTGATCCCCATACGCGTAGTGCAGCCCTGCATGAAGCCCGTGACTCTTTTGCCGGGTTGGATGTGATTGAACTGCAGCGACTGGTGGCTAGCTATAAAGGGCCGGCAGATAAGAAAAATTATCGCCAGATATTTCGCTGTTTGCGTGCCGGCAGTGATGCTTCGGAGCCGATAAACCAGTAGCACGCGGTGCACAAATAAAAAAGCCTGAACGGTTGAGTTCAGGCTTTTTTAAGGCTAATGTCTCTGTTCTTTATCTCTATAGAGCTTTGTTGAGCAGCTCTTCAAGTTGTGCTTTAGGGATAGCGCCGACAAGTTGATCAACCACCTTGCCATCTTTAAACAGGATCATGGTAGGGATACCACGCACGCCAAACTTGCCCGGAGTATCTGGATTATCATCTACGTTTACCTTGCCGATTTTAACTTTGCCACTGAACTCAGCAGCTAGAGCGTCTATAGTCGGAGCAATGGCTTTACAGGGTGCGCACCATGTAGCCCAGAAATCTACCAACACTGGGGTGCTCGAGTTGATAACTTCAGCGTCGAAATTGTCGTCTGTAAACTCAAAAACGTTGTCGCTTGCCATGGAATAAAATCCTTCCTATGCGGGTTGATTTGGTGTTAATTACGTTGTGATGGTGTTCTTTGCCACCGTTTTATGATAGAAACACTCTAAATAAAAAGCAAGGCTTTATTGAAGCGCAGCCGTTGTTAATTGGTGCGCAATAACAATTTTAGCTGTATCAATTTCTCGTTGGGGACTATGACAGAGAGCAGACTTTTCACCGCTTACCAAAATCATAGTGACGCTCTGGAACAGTCGTTGGCTATTAATGCTGGCCGCATAGAGAGTTACGCGAAAACCTTAGCTGAGTCATTTGCTGCTGGTCAGCGCTTGCTCATTGTGGCCAGTGGTTCACTCGCTGGAGTTGCTTCTACTTTGGCTAACGCTTTTTTGTACCGCCTAGAGATAGAGCGTCCCAGTTTGCCAGCGGTAGCGCTAAGTCACTCTGATGGCCTCGCCCTACTGTTGAGCGGTAGTGGTGATCTGGAACAGATTTTTAGTTGTCAGCTGCAAGCTCAGGCTAATGAGGCTGATCATGTACTATTTCTTGTCAGTTCTGCCTCTACTGCTCTAATAAATGCACATAAAAGCGCTATAGATATTGGTTGTTCTACTGCGGTTATCTGTATTGGGGCAGAGTCGAGCTGGAAAAAAGAGAGTCCTGCGGTGCTGATTCCTTTAATGGCACCTTCATCTGCGCGCGGAATCGAAGCGGCGCTATTTTTTGGCCACATGCTGTGTGAATTGGTTGAGGCGGAGCTGTTTGGCCTCTAATCCGATTGCACGCTGACTGGGTAATTGCTTCCCCAAGATGTTAATGGGGAAAGTAATTGACAGTATTTTGCGTGCGCGCCTACTATTGGCGTTTAACTGACCGTTGTTTATCTTTGATTAGTACGTGAACCGAGGGGTGTCATGGGCGTTAACGTATGGTTATTTAAGCTGTCGTTGCTGTTGTATGCGCTGGCAACGCTATTATATTTAGTGCGAGTAGTGGTAAACAAACCCGATGGTGATCGGTGGGCACGCTGGGCATTCCTGCTGGCCTTTGTCAGCCACACAGTTACTCTGGTTAGCCGTTTTTATGAGGCGGGGTACACTCCGGTGACCAATCTGCATGAGTCACTCTCCTTTTTTGCTTGGTGCATAGCGGGTACATTTCTGTTTTTTGACCGGCGCTTACGTATGGCGGTGTTGGCTACAGCTACAAGCACAATCGTTTTGGTTTTGATGTTGTTTGGCAGTCTGATGCCGATGGGCGTTCAGGCACTCAACCCGGCGCTGAATAGTCTGTGGTTACCTCTGCATATCTTTATGGCCTTTGCGGGCAATGCTGTTTTCACCGTCGCTTTTGTCGCTGCAGTCTTTTACTTGCTACAGGAGCGGATGCTGAAAAGTAAAAAGTTCTCTGCCCTCTATTATCGTCTGCCATCTCTCGATACTCTCGATATGATTAATTATCGCTGCCTGACGCTGGGCTTCCCCCTGATGACAATGGGGATTATCTCTGGCGCGGTGTGGGCTGAATCAGCTTGGGGAACCTATTGGAGTTGGGATCCGAAGGAGACATGGGCGCTCATTACTTGGTTTGTGTATGCGGCTCTGCTGCACGGGCGCTTAAGTACTGGGTGGCGCGGTCGGCGTGCGGCAATATTGGCCATAATTGGTTTTGCCTTTTTACTCTTCACTTTTCTTGGGGTTAACCTGTTGCTGCCTGGGCTACATAGCTATAGTTCAATGGGTGGTTGAGGCTAGAAGCAGTTGCATGCACGGGGTAGTTCTCGTGCAATTGATTTAATGAACTGATTACCGAGTTTTATAGCGGATAAATTAAATATGGAAATTTTAGTTGTTGGATTAAGTCATAAAACTGCGCCGGTGGCGGTGCGCGAGAAGGTAGCATTTGCCCCAGAGCAGATGCAGCAGCCACTAGAGCAGATGTATGCGCTGAGCCAAGTCTCAGAGGCGATCATAGTTTCTACCTGTAACCGGGTTGAACTTTACGCCGCGAGCAATTGCGCCAGTGCCGCTTTGGAACAGATGAAACAGTTTCTTGCCGATTATCATCAACTGCCCGCTGAGCAGTTGGATAATCATCTGTACACCAAACAGGGCGAAGAGGCGATCCGCCACGTCTTTGAAGTTGCCTCTAGTCTGGATTCCATGGTTATTGGTGAACCGCAGATTCTTGGGCAAATCAAGACCGCGTACTCTTATGCGGCAGAATACAAGACAGCGGGGCTGATATTAAACCGTTTTTTGCATAAAGCATTTTCCGTAGCTAAAAGAGTGCGCACCGAAACCAATATTGCCGGTAACGCGGTATCCGTATCTTTTGCCGCAGTGGAGTTGGCGCGCAAAATCTTTGGCAATATAGAGGGCAAGACCGTAATGCTAATTGGTGCAGGCGAGATGTGTGAGTTGGCCGCTAAGCACTTTATCAACAATGGGGTTACCCGAGTATTGGTAACTAATAGAACTTTCTCCCGTGCCGAAAAATTGGCTCAAGAGTTTTCTGGCCAGCCCATCTTATTCGAAAATTTTAAGGATCAGTTGCATCAGGCAGATATCGTGCTCTCTTCAACTGGTGCTACCAGCTTTATCATCAATCCAGAGCAGGTTAATAGTGCTCTGCGTCTGCGCAAAAATCGACCGATGTTTTTCATCGATATTGCCGTCCCCCGCGATATTGACCCGCGCGTCAACGATATTAATAACGTCTATCTCTACGATGTCGATGATCTTCAGGGCGTGGTTAATGCTAACCTCAAAGAACGGCATAAAGAGGCAGAGTTAGCGCAGTTGATCATTGAACAAGAGATTGGTCAGTTTCAGACCTGGATGGCAGGGCTCGATGTGGTGCCGACCATTGTCGCTATGCGCAAGCACATGGAAGAGTTACGCGCAGCTGAAGTGGAAAAAACCTTCAGCTCGCTCAAGCATTTGAGTGACAGCGATCGTAAGGCGATTAACGCCATGAGTTCCGCTTTGATCAATAAAATTCTCCATCCGCCGACTAAAGCGTTAAAACAGGCGCAGCAGGATGACTGTGCCCAGCCGTATGTTGATGCGTTGCAGGTGTTATTTGACCTTGAACTTGGTGCTCCTGAGGGTAAACTAAAAGATGTTGAGAGTGTGTAGCTGATGTCTAGTAAACCTTTGGCCGGACGGCGTATTTTGGTCACCAGAGCCGCGCATCAGAGTAAGGTGTTTACGCGCTTGTTGCACGAGCAGGGGGCAAGTACCGAGGCTGCCGCCTTGATTGAGATTGTCGCTCCGCCTAGTTGGCAACCGCTTGATCAGGCTTTAGCACAGTTGCACCAGTATCAATATATTATCCTTACTTCGGTCAATGCTGTTGATATGCTGCATCAGCGTCTCCAGCATTTGGGGCAAGAAGGATTTTTTTCTGCTGAGCAGTCTTCAGCTGTGGCGGGGCCTATTTGGGTGTGCGTCGGGCCGAAAACGGCGCTGGCATTACAAAAGCTGGGGCGGCAACCAGATTTACAGCCGGAAGAATATCGTGCCGAAGCTATCATCGACTTGCTCGTGCAGCGTGGTATCTCTGGCCAGCGTGTTTTGTATCCGCGTGCTCAGTTGGCGCGTCCGCTTATTCCTCAGCAGTTACGCGCCGCAGGAGCCATAGTCGACGATCCCGTCGCCTACAACACGATTCCAGGCCGTGCGGCCGCTGAGCAAATTAGGCAGCTCATGCGTACTGGTGCTCTAGATGTAGTTACTTTTACCTCGTCATCGACGGTGGAAAATTTTGTTGCTGCCCTTGGTGACGACGCTGTGCAGCTAACGCGTGATCTGGTGGTAGCATCTATCGGCCCGCTTACCAGTGCCACTGCGCGCCGTTTAGGTTTGACGGTAACGGTAGAGGCGCAAGATTATACGCTGGAGGGTCTGCTTGCGGCACTGGTCACTTATTATCAGTTACTTGGGAAGCACTAGCGCAGTTGCGTATAGTGTTCACCTCTACTAATTAATATCAATCAGGAGATAAACTATGTTTTTCCCAGAATATCGTGCGCGGCGCTTGCGGCGCAACAGCAACATCCGGCGTATGGTGCGCGAAACATTTTTACGTGTAGATGATCTGATCTACCCAATGTTCAGTGCGTTTGGTGAGAATATTAAGCAGGAGATTCCCTCCATGCCGGGTATCTACCAGCAATCCATAGAACACATCGTCACCGAAGCACAAGAGGTGTACGCTCTGGGGATTCCGGCGGTGATTTTATTTGGTATTCCTGAGCATAAGGACAGCGTGGGTAGTGATGCCTACTGCGCGACCGGTATTATCCAGGAGACCATTCGCGCGATTAAAAAAGCGGTCCCCGACCTAGTAGTCATTACCGATGTATGTATGTGCGAATATACCGATCATGGCCACTGTGGGGTTATCAAGGGGCAGGATGTTGATAATGACGCCACGCTGAAACTGCTGGCAGCGGAGGCTCTGTCTCATGTGCAAGCTGGTGCGGATATCGTTGCGCCCAGTGATATGATGGATGGCCGTGTTGCCGCTATTCGCTCTGAGCTTGATGATAATGGCTTTGAGAATATTCCCATCATGAGCTACTCGGTAAAATACTCTAGTGCCTATTATGGCCCGTTTCGCGATGCGGCAGATTCCACCCCGCAATTTGGTGATCGGCGCAGCTACCAGATGGATCCGGCTAACCGTTTGGAGGCCTTTCGTGAGGCGGCTCTGGATGTGACCGAGTGCGCGGATTTTCTTATGGTCAAGCCCGCGTTAGCCTACTTGGATATCTTGCGCGACATCAAAGAGCGTTTTGATCTACCTCTGGTGGCCTACAATGTTTCGGGTGAGTACTCTATGCTGAAGGCTGCTGCCGAAAAGGGCTGGATCGATCACGACCGTGTGATGATGGAGACTCTGGTCGGGATGAAGCGTGCCGGTGCGGATATAATTATCACCTATCATGCTAAAGAAGCTGCTCTTCTGCTCAAGGCTCAATAGATGCTTTTTGTTAGTGTGTTGAAAAAAAGTGCATAGTTAGTTCAGGGCGGTTCTGCAGGTTAGAATCGCCCTGATTTTTTTCAGGCCAAACTTGCTAAAGCGTAGGCTGAGGTGCTGGCCGCAGTAGTGAATCAGTGTCTGATTGTGTGGTGGAGGCAGGGGATGGTTGAGCAGCTTTCTATTGATCAACTGGTGGCACTATTTGCCGGTATTTTTGTTATAGGTAGTCTGTGCCAATGGCTGGCATGGTGGGTAAAGTTACCGGCGATTATTTTTCTGTTGCTCACCGGTATTTTAGTTGGGCCGGTGTTCAATCTGGTCGCGCCAGATCAGCTTATCGGGCCATTGTTGTTTCCCTTTATCTCTCTGTCTGTAGCAGTGATACTGTTTGAGGGCAGTTTGACCCTACGCTATAAAGAGATCATCGGTATGCAGAAGGTGGTGCGCAACATGACCTCAATTGGCATGTTGGTCACCTGGGCTATAACTACTGTAGCGACCCATATTGCTCTGCCGCTTAGCTGGGAGCTCTGTCTACTGTTTGGGGCAATTTCGGTGGTTACTGGACCAACGGTGATTGCGCCCATGCTGCGGACGGTGCGACCCACCCAGTCGGTATCAAATATTCTGCGTTGGGAAGGGATAGTTATCGACCCGATCGGGGCATCTCTGGCGGTGTTGGTGTATGAATTTATCATCGCCGGAGGTGGTCAGGGAGCTTTCGGGCATACCATGGTAAATCTGGCGCGTATCGTGTTGATCGGTTTCTCGGTGGGGGCGGTCGGAGGCTATGCCTTTGGGTTGGCCTTGCGCAAACATCTGTTGCCGGAGTTTTTGCACAATATCGGTGCTTTGGCGCTAGTCTTTGGCACCTTTGCCCTGTCAAATATGTTGCAGCCTGAATCTGGCTTGGTTACCGTTACGGTGATGGGGGTGTGGCTGGCGAATATGCCAGGGGTCGATATGGAAGATATTCTCGACTTTAAAGAGAGTCTGAGCATATTACTGATCTCCCTTCTTTTTATTGTCCTGGCTGCACGCCTAGAGTTTAGCAGCATGCAACAGATTGGCTGGCCCGTATTGTGGGTTTTTCTGGCCATCCAATTTCTCGCCCGTCCGTTGAATATCATGGTCTCTACCCTGGGTTCTACCCTGAGCTGGCCGGAGCGTCATCTGTTAGCCTGGGTGGCTCCACGCGGTATAATTGCCGCGGCAGTGGCGGCTCTATTTGCCATGCAGTTGCAAAAAGCCGGTATCGCCAATGCGAGCATGTTGGTGCCCCTGACATTTTTTATAATTATCGGTACGGTACTACTGCAAAGCTTTACCGCGCGTCCGATCGCTATTTGGCTGGGAGTTGCTGAACCAGAGCCGAGGGGCTGTCTGATTATTGGGGCAAATACTGTGGCTCGAGCTATCGGTGCCGCCCTTAAAAATGGTGGTTTTCGAGTGTTGCTGGCCGATTCGAATTGGGATCATATCTCCGCTGCGCGCATGGATGGTTTAGCAACATATTTTGGTAACCCGATATCTGAGCACGCTGATCGTCATCTCGATATGGTTGGCATCGGGCGCATGTTAGCTCTATCGCCACGCGCCGAGTTGAATATCGGCGCAGCTATGCATCATCGCATTGATCTCGGGGTGAATAATATCTTCATCTTGCAGACTAAAACAGCCCTGCAAGTATCGGAAAAACACCAGATTGTCAATCAGCGTCGCGGGCATATTCTCTTTGGGGAGCAGGTAAGTTACTCGGCATTACTGCATAAATTAGGGCAGGGCTGGGAGATCCATGCCACTAAGCTTACCGCTACTTTCACCTTTGAGCAGTGGAGAGCTCAGCATGCGGATTTGGCGATTACCCTGTTTGCCGTGGATACCAAGCATAATTTACGGCTGTTTTGTGCGGACATGCAATTTGTACCGCAAGCAGGCTGGCAATTGTACAGCTTGTTGCCACCGGAATATTGCCCGTTGCCCACTAAATAGCCTTGACTAACTGGTGTTGGGGCAATAGTAGAGAGTTAGATCCTTTTTTATCTATTGGTAGCAGCTGGTGTTCGCTCAATTTGTGGTTTGGAGACTAAGATGAATTATAAGGAGTTGATTGGTAAGGATGCTATTACCCAGCGTGTTGCCGAACTCGGACAAGAGATAAGTGCGCACTATAAAAATGTCGGTGGTGAACTTATCGTCGTAGGCTTGCTGCGTGGCGCTTTTATCTTTATGGCAGATCTGGTGCGTGCTATCGAGTACGATCACGAAGTAGATTTTATGATTGTTTCATCCTATGGTGATAGCACTATCAGCAGCGGAGACGTTAAAGTAGTGATGGATCTGAATCGGGAGATTGGTGGGAAACATCTGTTGTTGGTTGAGGATATTGTCGATACTGGGCACACCTTTCACAATGTAATCAATTTACTCAAGCTGCGTAATCCAGCATCTATCAGTGTCGCAACTTTGTTGAATAAACCCTCGCGGCGGCAGAGGCAGGTACCAATTGATTACTGTGGGTTTGAAATACCCGATAAGTTTGTCTTCGGTATGGGGCTGGATTGTGAGCAGAAACTGCGTAATTTGCCTTTTATTGCGCTGAAGGCTGACTAAGACTATCGCCCCAGGATTGCTTGCGATCTCTGGGGCGATGACTGCTCAAAGAGTTTATTCTGTTATATCCGTTGCCTGCTCTGCAGGTAGGGCGCGCTCGCGTGGTAGTAAGAGGTTTAACACCACACCGAGAACACCAGCAAGGCTGACGCCACTCAGATGCACAGCACCCATTTCCAGGTGCATTCCCCCAAGCCCAGAAACTAACACCAGCGCCACAATTACCATGTTGCGTGGTTGCAGCAAATTTACTTTGTTACGTACTAAAGTATTTAAACCTACCACCGCTATGTTGCCGAACAGCAGAACCATTATTCCGCCCATAACTGGCATAGGAATTGTTTGCAGCACTGCGCCAATTTTGCCGATAAATGCTATGGCTATAGCCACCAGAGCTGTCCAGGTCATGATGCCTGGGTTGGTCATGCGGGTTAGAGCTACTGCTCCAGTAACCTCAGAATAGGTGGTATTTGGTGGCCCGCCAAGAAAGGCTGCTAACGAGGTTGCCAAGCCATCTCCGAGGATGGTGCGGTGTACTCCTGGGCTCTCCAGATAGTCACGACCAGTAACCGAGCCGATAGCTAAAATATCGCCAAAATGCTCGATAGCTGGAGCGATAATAACTGGTAGCATAAAGAGAATTGGCGCTAGCTCAAATGTAGGTGTAGTAAACTGCGGCCATGCAAACCATGGCGCAGAAGCTATAGGCTCGAAGTCCACTAGCCCATAAAACAGCGCCACTATATAGCCACTGGCAATACCGCAGAGTATCGGCAATAAACGCAGTATTCCTGTGCCGCGCAGGGTGATTAACACTGTGATCAACAGCGAGATCCCCGACAAAAGCATGGCGCTGTTTTGTGGCATGATAATGTCGCCACCGCCATTACGGCCATAGGCCATGCCTACAGCAATGGGTGCCAGGTTAAGCCCGATAACCATGATTACTGGGCCGGTGATTATCGGTGGGAGCAAGCGCTCGATAACGGCGATGCCGCGCAACTTAATGATGGCACTTAAGACTATGTAGCCGAGACCAGTTATCACCAGACCGCCCATGGTAGATGCGAGTCCCCATGTGCTGGTGGCGTAGCAGATTGGCGCAATAAAGGCGAAGGATGATGCTAAAAAAATAGGCACTTGCCCGCGAGTTATTAGTTGAAACAATAGTGTGCCAGCGCCAGCGGTAAATAGAGCAACGTTGGGATTCAGTCCGGTAAGGATCGGTACTAGCACCAAGGCACCAAAGGCGACAAATAACATTTGGGCGCCAATGATAATATCGCGCAGGCGGAAGCTGTAGTCATGAGTAGCGGATTTATCGAGCATGGAAATAGGTACTTTCTGGTTGCGGGATTAGTTACTTGGTGCCAAATATTTTGTCGCCAGCATCCCCTAGTCCGGGAATGATGTAGCCGTTTTCGTTGAGGTGCTGATCGATAGCAGCAACATATATTTCCACATCTGGATGGCGCTTTTCTAAGGCCTTAAGTCCTTCGGGGGCGGCGACTAGAAATAGTCCTTTAATGTTGGTGCAACCGGACTCCTTGAGCATGTCTATAGTGGCAATCAGGCTGCCGCCGGTAGCTAGCATAGGATCGACTATCAAGGCGATACGGTCGGACATTTGGCTAGCTAGTTTGTGATAATAGGTTACAGGTTCTAGAGTCTCCTCGTTGCGATATAGGCCAACTACACTGACCCTGGCGCTAGGGATTAAGTCCAATACCCCATTTAACATGCCCAATCCGGCGCGCAAAATAGGGACAACTGTGATTTTTTTGCCTTTGATTTGCTGTACGGTAACCGGGCCACACCAACCCTCTATTGTCTCGTTACAAGTCTCAAGGTCTTTGGTCGCTTCGTAAGTTAATAGGCGCGCTACCTCCAAGGCTAACTCACGGAAATTCTTTGTGCTCACTTCTGCGCCGCGCATGCGCCCGAGCTTGTGCTGGATCAGGGGATGTTTTACTTCATAAACAGGCATTACAGCTCCTTAGTTGTGACAAGTGCCAGCCTGTTTATTGGCCGACATAGTTAAGTGGTTGCGATATTAATCAGGTAAACTAAGCGTTGTGTGGATTAGGATCAAGAAAAAGTTGGTTTATTCCATAACTTATTTTGCGCAAATTGTTAAACTTTAGTACTTGGGTAGGAGCTTTAGTGGTTATTGGTGATGATAACCTCTGTATCTCTTGCATAAATTGATACAAAATGCCACATTCCACTTTTTTGGCAAATGCTTGGCTCTAATAACGGTGGATTTGCTTGCATCTAGGTAGGTTTTACAGGCTCTGTGTCACTATTGTGCACAAAATAAATTCATTAAACAGGAGTCGGCACCAGCATTTAATTAACCATAATGAGAAAGTAAGGAACATGAACAAAACTGCCACTATCTTGCTAAGTTTGCTAGTAACACTACTGCTAATCTGCGCTCAAACGGCTCTGGCTGAGCCAGTAGAAGACTATTTTATGAAAACTGAGCTGCAACTGCATCTCGACTTTGATCGTGAACCTTATGTTGGCGAAGGGATCTATACTGCAACTGTGGAACATTTTTCTGAGTGGAAATATGGCGATAACTACTTTTTTGTCGATGCAGAAGGCCAAAGTAACTACAGCATGGACACGGAAACAATCTATTACGAAATCGCTCCACGTTTGAGTATTGATCGCATCTTGGGCAGCAAAGTAGTGCCGCTGGAGAATTTGGGTGAAACCTATATCACTGTACAATATAATGATGGTGGCGAAGATTACATCAAACCGGTGTGGCTGTCTGGGGTGTCGATTGACTTTAACTTTCAACCCAACTATGGCTTCTCAAATCTGAGTATTATGGTGCGCCACGAAGAGACTCAGGATACTGCCTATCAAGTTACTCTGGTGTGGGGGCAACCCTTTCAGCTCTTTGGTCATCAATTCGCATTTAATGGCTTTGCTGACTACTGGCAAAATGACGAATGTGAGGTATTCTTGACTGAACCGCAACTGCGCTACAATTTATCTAGTTTATTTGGCTCCGATAGCCTGATGGCGACCTCAGTTGTTGGTACTGAAATCGAAATTAGTCATGATTTTTTCAGTGAGGATGCCGATTGGCAAGTAAATCCAACCCTGTTTTTTGCTTTCTCATTTTAGGCTATTGAGCCTCTGTATAGGGAATTGGCCCAATAAGATCTTCACCCTACTTGTATGGTGAAGATCTCTTCTATCTCTAAGGTGTGCCTGTGATAATAAAATCCACCAGCTTTCTTAAAAGTGCAACCAGACCAGGAAATTATCCTGAGCTGAGTTGTCCGGAGATCGCTTTTGCCGGACGGAGTAATGTAGGTAAAAGCTCGCTGCTCAATGTGTTGATTCAACGTAAAAGCTTGGTGCGGACATCATCGACGCCTGGGCGAACGCAGCTGATAAATTTTTTCGATCTCAATGGCGAATTGGCGCTGGTCGATCTGCCTGGCTACGGCTTTGCCAAGGTGCCTATGGCGGTAAAAACTCAGTGGGGGCCGATGGTGCGCACCTATTTGCAGTCGCGGACAACTCTGGCTGCGGTGGTGATGTTGTTTGATGTTCGCCGGGTGCCGCGTGCCGAAGATCTGCAACTACTAGATTGGTTGGAGGAGTTTAGTATTCCGACAATTCCAGTAATTACCAAGATTGATAAGGTGACTCGTAATACTCGGCGCAAGCATATTGAGCCTATTATTGCAGCAACTGGCCTGCCAGCTGAGGCGTTTACCCTGTTCTCTGCTCTAAGTAAAGAGGGGCGAGAGGAGATATGGGAGCGCCTCGAAGTTGCTGTAGAAAACATGGTTGAGGAAATGGAGCTGGAGCCAGCCTCAGACCTTGACGCTGACGACCTAAATGGTTAGAGTGCAGTTAGCTTTACCCAATCAGGAGAGGTGATTTGTATGGGCATCGTATATGTTGTTGGCGCTGGTGTTGAGGGTCAGGAAGGGTTTAGCGCGCGTGCGCTTAGCTTGGTGCGTCAGGCGCAGGTGTTGTATGGTGCTCCGCGACTGTTGGAGTTGTTTGCCGACTTACCCGCGCGTAAAGTTGAGTTGAACGACAATGATGATCTGCCTAGCTTAGTTCAGGCTGATAGTGGCTCCTGTGTGGTATTGACCTCGGGTGATCCGCTGTTTTTTAGCATCGGCCGCAGTCTCTTGCGCAACTTGCCGAAAGAAAAACTGGAATTTGTACCCAATGTCAGTTCGGTGCAGTTCGCCTTTGCGCGCATTAAAGAGCCTTGGGATGATGCCGTTTTTATCTCAGCTACGGGACGCTCTCTCGCTGATATAGTCGACCGCGTTGTGGCAAACAATAAAGCGGCTATTTTAACCGATGCTCAACACACCCCTGCGGCGATAGCTTCGGAGCTGTTGCGCCGTGGCCGCGATGGTTACACCGTTTATCTCTGCGAAAATTTAGGTAGCGGTGATGAACGCATAGTTCAAACTACTGTACAAAAATTGCCTAATCTATCTGCTGCTGAGCTCAATGTGGTTATTTTTATCAAGAGTTACGATGGCGATAGCTTAGTTGAACAGCGCACCTTTGGAATCTCCGATAATCAATTTGTAGCGCTTAAAAAACAGATGACTGGGGAAGAGGCACGCGTGGTGGCGCTGGCCAAGTTGCAGTTAAGCAGTGGTATGACCCTGTGGGATATTGGGTCTGGTAGCGGCTCGGTAAGTATCGAGGCTGATTATCTACTGCCCTATGGACGAATTTTCGCCATAGAGCGCAATAGTGAATATCTTGTGGCTATGCGCTCCAATCTAAATAAATTTAAACCGCGCAATGTTCGTGTTGTTGAAGGTGAGGCCCCTAGCTGTCTGGAAGATATTTCCGATCCCGATCGAGTCTTTATTGGTGGCAGTGGTGGTAACCTCTGGGATATATTAGAAGCTGTGGATATGCGCCTGCCGGCTGATGGCCGCGTGGTGATTACCGCTACAACTCTAGATACTCTGGTTTCGGCAACTGATTATTTTGAAAACTCAGGCTACGCAGTCGAGGTAATTACCCTCAATGTTGCTCGCACCAGCCCTGATACCGATTATAAAGTCTTTGAAGCGCGCAATCCGGTATATGTAATTGTCGCGACCAAGGATTTAGGCTAATCTAAGCTAAGTAGCTAGTTTTAACCGATTGTGACTCAGTTGAGTTAAAAGGAGTGCCAATGGAAGGGCAAGATCGCAGAGAGAGTGAACGCTTTGATACTTTGAATTTTGTTCACTACGTCTTGGATGGCTGTAGCGATGGTGATATTGAGAATATGGGACGCACTCTTGATGCGAGTGAGAAGGGGATGCTGTTGCAGACCAGTGTTCCACTTCCTGTAGGCCAGAGGATTACTCTTAGTGTTGGACTGGAGGAGAACATAGTCGAGCTCAGCGGAGAGATTGTTCACTGTGTTGAGATGACTGCTCAAGGGCTGTGTAGTAGCGGTATCGAGTTTGATGCTCTGGACGCAACGCAGTTAGAAAAATTACGCAACTTCCTGGCTGCATTCGCTGCAGCTAAAGCCTGATTAACTTAATCTGTATATGACATTGCCGTGGTCGGCGGGCAGCGTTCCGCTAATGTTAGCTCCAATGCAGGGTCTCACTAATCGCGCTATGCGCATGGTACAGGCCCAGCTTGGCCAACCCGATGTGGTGTTTACCGAATTTTTGCGGGTGCGGCAATGTACACATAAACGTATCTCGCGTAGTGACCGCCGAGAATCGGCGGCGCAGATCCCCGCAACAGCCCTTACCCCAGCGCCTACTCTCGTTGCTCAACTTATTGGCCATACGGCCTCCTCTTTAGCGGAAGCTGCCCAGCTGGTACAGCAGCAGGGTGTCGAGCATGTAAACCTCAACATGGGCTGTCCCTTCGGACGCACTACTTCGGGCAAAACTGGGGGCGCTATGCTGCGTGCTCCGGAGTTATTGCCTGAGTGTATAGGTGCTATCCGCCGCGCAGTAGTCGGAAGTTTCTCTATAAAGTTGCGTGCCGGGTACGATGATGTCCAGCAGGTTTTTAACCTGTTGCCGATGTTTGTTGATGCCGGAGTTGACTTTCTCATCTTGCATCCGCGCACTGTGGTGCAGCAATATGCCGGCTCTGCCGATCATGCCATTACCGCTCGCCTCGTGGAGTTGAGCAAAATTCCTATAATAGCCAATGGCGACGTTGTCGATGCTGCGCAGGGGCGAGAGTTGTTAAAAAAGACTGGTGCCGCTGGGTTGATGCTTGGGCGCGGAGCTATAGCCGACCCTTTACTGTTTCAACGCATTCGCGGTGTTGTACCTGATGCCCGCGATGGGGCGCAACGTAAGCGGGAGGCGTGCAGCTACTTAAATGCCGTATGTAGCGCCTATGCGCAGCTGTTTTGTGGTGATCATCAAGTGCTAGGCAAGATGAAGGCGGTGTTGGCCTGTATGACAGATGAACAGCTTGCACCCTGGGTGAAACGGATGCGCCGCTGTAATAATCTTGCTGCATTTAAAGCGGAACTAAACAGGGTATAAATTTCTGTTTTCGTGACTAATGTGGCCTTCGTAGTATGTTCTTTATATACAATGTTCGGTTGACTTTACCCATCTTATTGTGTAATAAGCGTACTACTGTATATTTCTTCTATACAGCAAGCTCTACTCAGATTAAATTAATAAATCGAGCACGGCTAACTTTATTATACTGATGCGCAGGTTGCCTTATTGGGAACTAGTTGTTCAGTATTCAGCTGAAGTAAGGAGTATTAGATGGAGAAGAGGATGTTGCGTTGGGGGGCGTTAGGTGTGCTGGCGCTGCTACTAGTGTTTGCCGGTGTACAAAGTGTTTTTGCCGATATTGAAACCTGTTTGGAGTGCCATGAGGACGTGGTCTCTTCAAGCGCTTTTATGTCATCGGTACATGGGCAAAATGAGATAGCCTGTCTGGATTGTCATGCTATCGAGGATTTGGCAGCTCATGTCGATGATGGTGTCCTTCCTGGGCCGGTAGATTGTGCCAGCTGCCATGATGAAATCGCGGCTCAACACAGTGACAGTGTGCATATGCAGAATGATATTGGCTGTATAGATTGCCATACTTCAGTGCATACACTGGTTGCTGGTGAGGATAAACAGGCAGTAGTGCTGGGCTGTTCTAATTGTCACGACATGGAAGGATACGCTGACTCTGTTCATGGCCAAGGTGTAGCGGTGGGCAATAATGATGCAGCTTCCTGTGCCGATTGCCATGGCCTCCACGCCATAAAAAGTCTCTCTCAGGCGGACACTAAAGAGGCGCGTGCATTTAGCGCTGAGGTCTGTATTAAATGTCACGCTGACGAAGAGATGATGGAGCGCAACGGGGTATTAGTAAACGCTGTGCATACCTATATTGATAGTTATCATGGCAAAAGTTTTCATCTAGGTTATCCAGAGTTGACTGCCACCTGTGCTGATTGTCACGGCAGCCATGCTGTTTTGCCTAGAGACAACCCTGCATCTTCGATCAATATTGAAAACCGTGCCGCCACCTGTGGAAAATGCCACGAAGGATCAACGCGCTTATTTAGTAACTTCTATGCTCATGGAGATCACTCCGATTTTGAAAATTATCCGGTATTAGCGGTCACTTTCTGGGCTATGACTGCACTGCTCGTCGGTACTTTCTCGGTGTTCTGGTTGCACTCCATATTGTGGATGATTCGCGGCATTGCCGACAATAAAGAGAAGAAGGCCGCACTGGCTGCAGGTACAGCGCATATAGAGATTCCTGATGGCCACCGAGTTTACAAACGTTTCCAAGGCTATCATATCTTTATGCACCTGTTGGTTATCGTCAGCTTTTTACTTCTTTCATTAACCGGTTTGCCGCTGAAATTCTACGATCAGCATTGGGCTCAGGTGATGATGGACTTTTATGGTGGCACTGCTAACGCCGCTTATGGTCATCGCATTGGCGCCTGTATAACTTTTGTCTATTTTGGCATGGCACTGTGGCTGAGTTTCAACTTCCTGTTCTTGCGCAAGGATATTCCTGGTATGTGGCTGCAGCGCCTGTTTGGCCCAGACTCCCTGATGCCGAACCTGCGTGATATTCAGGATGTCACCAATATGGTGCGCTGGTTCTTGCATAAAGGGCCTAAGCCGACTTTTGAGCGCTGGAACTATTGGGAAAAATTTGACTTCATCGCCGTCTTCTGGGGTATGTTCGCCATCGGTGGTTCTGGGTTGATGTTATGGTTCCCTGAATTTTTCGGACTTTTCTTACCTGGTTGGGTGTTCAATGTGGCCACGATAGTGCATTCGGATGAGGCATTGTTGGCTACAGGATTTATCTTCTCGGTGCACTTTTTCAATACCCATCTGCGCCCAGAGAAGTTCCCCATGGACTTTGTTATCTTTAACGGTGAGATGCATAAGGAAGAGTTTATTGAGGAGCGCGGTGATCAGTGGAAGCGTTATGAAGAGTTGGGGATTACTGAGCAATTCTTCAAAGAGAAACCATCGAGCCCTGTATATGGACTACTGCTTAGAGCTTTTGGTTTTACCGCTGTAGTTATTGGTGTCATTCTGTTTGTGCTGATTGTCATCTCCGTTGTGGGCGGTCATTAGACACATTTAGCTGTATTTGTGTTATAAAAAGGGGGACTGCTTACGCGGTTCCCCTTTTTTAACTTTCAAGCGGAGTCTATGTGAAACGATTTGCTATCTCTATAGGACTGCTCGCTCTTGTGATGAATCTGCTTGGTGGCGCCTCAACTCTGTTCGGTGTGTATCTCATCGTAGTTCAAGAGGGAGCACAAATGTTTGGGTGGGGAGAGGCGCGCACTTTTGGCTATCTGTTTTTTTGCGTTGGTTTGTGTTGTGTTTGTGCTGGGTTAGTGCTGGCAAAATACGTGCGCAAGTAATCATACCCAAAGGTTTTTATGTTCCCCATTCGACACTCACTTTTAGTATCGTTTATGACAGTAATCAGTGCAGTGCTGTTGGTTACTATGTTTATTACTGTGGTGGTTAATGTGCGCTTTCAGCGCGAGACTACTAAGGAAAATTCGCTGCATGCGGCGGATTACTTTAGTGAGACTATTCTGCGGTCAACCTACTATCAAATGTTGTCGGATGACCGCCAGATGCTCTATCGTATGATAGATGAAATTGGTAGCATGGATGGCATTCGCCGTATTCGTCTGTTTAATAAAAATGGTGTTATTAATTTTTCTACAGAAAAGCAAGAAGTAGGGGAGGTCCTACAGGTTAAATCAGAGGGCTGTAATATTTGCCACATCGATAACGGTGCGCCACTGACACAGGTCTCAACTGCGGCACGTGGCAGGACCTTTTATGATGAAAATGGCGAGATGTTTCTCGGGGTTACCAAAGAAATTTACAATGATCCCAGCTGCTATAACGCCAGTTGTCATTACCACCCTGCCGACCACGAACTCAATGGCATTTTGGATGTACAGATATCCTTGAAGGATCGTATGGCGCAGGTAGATGCCTTCCGTGACTCTTTTATCGTGCTTACCTGTGTGCTTTTGGTGTTGTTGTTCGTTGCCCTGCTTATGCTTACCAAACGCCTAATTATAGCCCCAGTAAATATGTTGTTGGCTCATCAGCAGCGGATTGCAGCCGGTGATTTGAGTAGTTATATGGAGGATGCTCCGCCGAATGAGTTGGGTGACTTGGCGCGCGGTGCTAATGCTATGACCACCAGTTTGCGTATGTCCCAGGAGGAGATACGCGAGTGGGCGCGGACTCTTGAGGCTAAGGTCGAGACCCGTACCGCACAGATAAAAACTATGCAAAGTAATCTGGCTCGCTCAGAGCGGCTGGCTTCGCTGGGTGAACTTGTTGCAGGTATTGCCCATGAAATAAACAATCCGCTTACTGGCATTTTGATGTTCTCTACCATGGCTGGGGAGACGCCAGGTATTGATGATCAGCTCAAAAATGATTTGGCTACTATCACCCGTGAGACTGAGCGCTGTGCAGGTATAGTTAGGGGATTGCTCGATTTTGGGCGTGAATCCATTCCGCATAAAACCTTTGCGTCAATTAATTCTATTCTGGATAAGACCCTTGCTTTAGTTGAGCATCAAACCCTATTTCAGAATATTACCATTATGCGTGACTATGCCATGGATATTCCCGAGGTGGAGGTCGATCCTAATCAATTGGAACAGGTGTTTATGAACATGTTTATAAATGCCGCCCAAGCCATGCCCGATGGTGGCGAGCTCAGGATAAAAAGTTCCGAGGATGAGCGCTGGGTTATGGCGCGTATTTCGGATAGTGGCTGTGGTATTCCTGGTGAGAATCTTACCCGAATATTTGATCCGTTCTTCTCTACCAAAGAGCAGAAAGGCACAGGGTTGGGCTTGTCGGTATCCTACGGGATTGTGGAGAACCATGGTGGTGATATTTTAGTTGAGAGTAGTCCTGAGAAGGGGACAGCCTTTACTATTCGGCTGCCCAAAGCTGGAATACGGGAAGAGGTTGTGGCAGTGATAGAGTAGTGCTGTGCGTTTTTAAATCTTTAAACTGTTGAGTAGATACCCTGGTGAGTTCTCTGTTATCTAGTCTACTTTGCGATCTTTAGCGGAAACGTTAAGTTTTTTCATCAAAGCCTGAAAATTAGGGCGGAGCATACCAACATCAGCTGCAGCGCGGGTAATGTTCCAGTCGTTGCGCTTTAGTGCTTCGAGAACAAAGCTCTTTTCTATAGGGAGGACAGCCTCCTCACGCAGACGTCTTTTGGCCTCTTTGAGTTCTTCGGTTGTTGAGGGGACGGTCTCATCTTCACCGAAAGCTAAAAACTCATCATCGCCCAACCCCAAGTCTACCGGCTGTATCATATCTCCTGGTGCCAATACCACTGCACGTTCAATCATGTGCTCAAGTTCGCGAATATTGCCGGGGAAATCATAATCTTCGAGCAGATTCATTACTGCAGGGCTAACGCCTTTTATATCTTTATTAATTTCGTCGGAGAACTTGCGTAAAAAGTAGCCGACAAGCAGGGGCAGATCACCATTGCGCTCGCGTAGTGGAGGCATGTCGATAGGTATGGTATTGAGACGAAAATAGAGATCTTCTCTAAATTTACCATCGTTGGACATGTCGCGCAGGTTTTTATTGGTGGCGGAGATGAGGCGAATATCTATTGGTTGTGGTTTGGTGCCACCTAAGGGAGTCACTTCGCGCTCCTGAATTACCCGCAGCAACTTTGCTTGGGAGCTTAAGCTGATATTAGATATCTCATCGAGAAAAAGCGTACCTCCGTTGGCCACTTTAAATAGACCAACTTTGGTGTGTGTAGCTCCTGTGAATGATCCCTTTTCATGCCCAAAAAGTTCGCTTTCCAGCAGACTCTCTGCTAGCGCGGTACAGTCGACGGCAACAAAAGGTTTATCTTTGCGCGAGCTGTTTTCGTGAATAGCACGTGCGACCAACTCCTTACCGGTGCCGCTCTCCCCAGTTATAAGAACCGTGCTGTCGGTGGGAGCTACCTGCAGAATGCGTGTATATATTTTCTGCATTGCTTTACTGTCGCCAATGAAGCGTTTGAGCCCAGCATTGTTTTTGATCTCTTCGCTGCTGTGGGTGCCCTCTTCATTTATGCGTTGCTGATTGATAGCACGATCCACCAACTCCTTTACTTGAACTGGATTGAAAGGTTTGGCCAAATAGTCAAATGCACCATTTTTTATCGCGTCTACAGCGGTTTCAACGGTGGCGTAACCAGTGATAATGATGACGGGAACATTGGGCTGGAGAATTTTTATCGATTTCAAAACTTCCATGCCGCTCATGCCGGGCATCTTCAGGTCACTAATAACCAGATTGAAGTCCTCGCTTTGAACTAATTCCAACGCGGAGTGGCCACTAGTGGCAGTAGCAACATAGTAGCCTTCATGTTCAAGAATTCGTTGAACCGCTTGGCGGATGACTGCTTCATCGTCAACAACTAAAATACGCTTCTTGGACATGGGCTTTTGTTCCTCCTGCCAGCTGTGGATCCTGATGCTGCTGAATAGTGTGTCTATAGGAATAGATAGCTAAGTAGTTAAATACAAGAGACTGCCAAGTGCTCAGGATGCGGTTTAATAAGCGTTGTGGCAGCTCTGTTTTTTATAATGTTTTGCTGCTTATTGTCAAGCAGGTGCCTGCAGTGGCTAGCAGATTTATGCAGCCGCAACGAACATTAATCAATCGATTGTTTATTGCTTATTGTGTTAACTAGGCTCGCCGTGCTTGAAAGCTATACTACACTTATTCCGTGTGACTGCATAGCAAATCTATACAGTTAATTTTAATCTATTTAGGGGGGATAATCACCAGATTGGTGCAAGCTATCGTCGGGAAAAAGTGTTTAATGACGAGCTGTTGTATGGAAATTGTATACAGTTGTAGTTTTTTTGGTATTCATGTAGTGTGCAAAAAGTCTTAAATGTAATATTGATGCATTAACAAGTTTGGTGTGTTTACGTTACAGTATGTGGTTGTAATTGCGTGTGGTGCCTATTTAATATAGCACCTGCTATGGGGAAGCCGAACGTCGATCTGGAGGCCAGATCACAACTTTCAATTTTATGTAATTGGTTTAAGCAAGGAAAAGGAGCTTCGTTACACAATGAAAACAAACATTCTATACGTGGTTGCGCTTGCAGCCTGCTTGACATTCATTGGTAGCCCTGTTTGGGCGATGGAAACCGATGATTGTCTAGCCTGTCATACCAGTGCTGATGATGTTGGAGAAGACAACGTTATTAATGCGCAGGTTTTTGCAAAGACAGAACATGCCGCTGAGGGTTGTTCCTCATGTCACGATGTTAGTGATGAGCATCCTGACTCAGGCCCGTCACCTTCAATGGCCGCGAGCTGTGCAGATTGTCACGATGGTATAAATGCCACTTACATGGCTAGCGAGCACGGCGAAAATGCTAGCTGTACAGACTGCCACAATCCGCATGCGGCGCTGCCACCTACCAGCTTATCTGGTGTGCAAATGAACAGCCCCTGTCAGAAGTGTCACGAAGCTGATGAGGTTGAGGAAACTCATGCGCGCTGGTTACCAGAGGCTGGTGTGCATATCAGTGCTGTACCCTGTGTTACTTGCCATAGCTCATCAGAAAAGTTTGTTATCACCCTATATATGACTCATCGCCAAGATGATCGTGCCTATTCAGCATACGAAGTTATTAACTTTGCTGACCTGCAACAGAAAACCGGAGTGCAAAGTGCGACATCTTTAATTGACACCGACCAAAACGGTGAAGTCTCGTTGGATGAGCTTTCCGCTTTCTATGCCGATAGTGCTAAGTCTGGTTTGCGCCTGTGGGCAATGATGACCCCTGAGACAGTTAGCCATGACTTCCAAACAATGGATAATCGCTGGGATTGTACCTATTGCCACGCTGCTGGCCCAGAAGCGATGGATAGCAGCTTTGTTGCGTTTCCGCAGTCTGATGGCACCTATCAGCGTTTGCCAATGGAGCAAGGGGCAACCCTGAATGCTCTGTTCGGTACACCGGATTTCTACATGGTTGGTGCTACTCGGAGTAAGGTGCTGAATTACATTGGTTTGCTGATCTTGCTCGGTGGCTTGGTATTGCCTGTTGGCCACGGTACTATGCGCTTTTTGACCCGTAAGAATAGAAGGAAGGATCACTAGAAATGGAAGTACAAGAGAGAATATATCTTACTCCTACACCGGTGCGGATTTGGCACTGGCTAAATGCTTTGGGAATTGTGACTCTGTGTGTTACCGGAGCGCAAATCCGTTTTCCTGATGTTATCAATATCTTTGGTACCTATAAGGCTGCGGTAAGTTTGCACCATACAGCAGGTATTGTTGTTGCACTCTCCTTTGTGTTGTGGTTGTTCTACTATGCAGTTATTGCCCGTATGCTTACTAAACTTTATGTTCCTGATGTTAAAGATATTCAATCTGGCATGATTAGGCAGGCGCTGTATTACTTCTTCTACTTTTTTACTGGGACCAAAGAGAACCCTCATCATGAGTCGCCTACTAATAAGTTTAATCCTATGCAAAAGGGTGCTTATGTAGTTATTATGATGATTCTTGTTCCTGTCGTTATTGTAACTGGCTTAGCATTGCTGAACCTCGGTCCGTTGCGTGAGCTGGTTATGCTGTTAGGTGGCGTTCGAGTTGTGGTTGGTGTACACTTCTTGGTAGCCTGTGCTTTGGGAGCTTTTATTCCAACGCACTTCTATTTGGCGACTTTGGGGCATACCCCGTTTGCTCATTTCAAACCTATGTGGACAGGATGGGAAGATCATTCAGACCATTAATTTTTGATTGTATATCTTTAAGTTGATTTTTATAACAGCGAAGCGATTAGTCGCTTCGCTGTTTTTTTTAGGAGACTAATCATGTCAAAACGGATATCAACACGAACTATTGTTCCTGTGGCCGTAGTCATGGCAGCCTTTATTACGGTGTGTTTCATCCTGTTGTACTCCTATGTGCGAACAATTATTCAGGACAATAACATCGATCGGGTTGCTTATATGGCAAAGACAGTGGTTGGTTCACTAAGTTACGATATGCTCAACAATGATCACACCGCTGTGGAATATTCAATAGCGAATATGGGGAGTAGTCCTGGTGTGGTGCATATGCGTGTTTTCGATAAAAAAGGGGTGATCCGGTTTTCTAAAAACAAAGCTGAGGTCGGTAAGTTGATCGACCTTAAAGCGGAAAGTTGTAATGTTTGCCATAACAACCATGAGTCTGTGTATACAGGTGGTGGTAATGAGCGGATACGCTTCTTTGAGGCAGCTGATAAAACACCTGTTCTTGGTTTGTCCTATCCTGTTCCGCGCCAGGATGGCTGTGTAACCAGCCAGTGTCACGCTGGGGAGCAGCAGCGAGAATTGCTGGGTATAGTCGATGTAGGAATCTCGCAACGGCAGTTTCAAAAAGATATGGCTGGTGTGACTAAGGTGCTGGTCGGTTTTTGGTTTATGGTGGTTTTGCTCTCAGTTGGATTGATCTCTGCTATTTTACAAAAAAATGTTTTGGCTCCTGTGACTCGTCTGTATCGCTACGTTAAACAGATACGGCGCGGAGTCTATGTTGATCCTGAGCTTGAAGATAATCACGAATTGGAATATATTGCTGAAGCTGTTAAAGATTTAGCGGATAAGGCGGGGCAGCACGAAGAGTAGAAAATTTTACTAGCTGAGGCGTTATTATCACCTGAGAAATAATGGAGATGTTCTATGCCGTTAGGGCGCAAGCCAATTAAAACAGCAGAACAGGCTGATAAACGTAGCCCACAGCAACGTCTGGCTCGCATTCAGGCTCATATAGATACTCTGCATGCTCTCTCGCGTCAGGGGCTATGGGGTTTGTTGACATTTGTCCTTATTAGCCTGCTGGTGGTTTACTTTCAGGATGCTAACCTCTTGGCCAATGTGTCGCAGGGTACACGCGAGTTTTTGGGCAAGCCTCCCTCAGCAAAATTTATCAATTTAGCTTTAGCTGTGTATAGTTTCTCCGCTTTGATCTTGACCCTTTCTAGACTGTCCGATGGTGCAGAAACCTACAGAGGTTGGTCCCATATTGGTTATTTAACCGGTTTTTACATGTTTTATTTCTTTGCCAATGCAGTGCGGGTTAACGCTATGGCGGTAGTGGTGTCAGGGCTGACTATATTGGGGTTGGAATACTACAGTGTTCGGAGTTTTACCTCTGCCTCTATCCGGCGCGAGCTGGTAATCATGAAGAAATTGTCTGGTGAGCGCGTTGACGCCGATGAGGATTGTCGCTAGTTTTTTATCTCGGCATATATAGCTTTCGTTGTTGTCGCGTTTTGCGTTGCTACTCTTGTTTTGGCCTAGCTATCAAAGGGAGAGGTTGCAGTGGCGACAGGATCTTCCCCACGAGGTGCTGATGCCGCGCATGTGAAATAGGTTGCCACACTGAGGACAACGACACATACTGACTCTGACTCCAGCCACCCCAGCAGCAATAATCCATAATCCAGCAACAATAGCGGGGCCGGTGTTGTCGCTGGATAATGATAATGTTAGGCCAATCGCTGGCAGGTAACTGATGAAAACGCACCACAGTTGCAGGCGTTTACTTTTAATGTTTTTCAGCCCCTCTTCTAAACTGTTTTTTTCCATAGCGTACCTCAATTACAGATTAAGTTTACAGATACAATCTATTACTTAGGCGTGGCACAGGCTAAAGTTTTTTTATAAGCAGTCTGATTATAGCAAATTGCTCAGCGCTGAGCTGCATATAAATAATTACATTTATGGTTTTTGAGCATAAGTTAGCTATCTAAAGTTTTGTCTGTGCCAGCGGCTATTATACCAATATTATTCACCTGAATAGTAAATATATACATAAGTGTGACCGAAATTAACCAACAAAATTAGTTGCTTATGTGTAAATAACTTATTGGTTCAGCCAACCACTCTTAAAATAGATAGTTTTTGTATACTAAAAAAGTAGATTCATTATGCAATGCGCGAGGTGTGAAGTTGTTGGTTTGTGCGTAACTTACTGGGAATAAAGGATAAATTATATTTATTGATTGTTCCTTATGTTTTGGCATTTTAGGTGCATTAACTTTTGATATTAGTTGCTTGGATACGTAGCACGCTGGGTAAACATACAATGGTGGAGGACAATATGAAATTTGTTATGCAGTTACTTGTTTTTGTCGGTGTATCTTACGCGGGGACTGCTTGCGCTGAAACTGCTGCTGGTGACGGGGCCTCTGGGGTGATGGTGTGGTTTTTTATTGGCTTTATTGCCCTGTTCGTGGTGTCGCAACTTATCCCTAGTGTTATATTAACTGTCAGTTTGATTAAAGGATTATTTGCTAAGGATGAGAACAGTGAGCATAAAATCGGTAACTGATTCACACAATTAACAGGGAGAAGCTTGTAGCTGTTGCTATTTTGTGCGTGCTCTAGAAGATGATCGATAAAGGCCGAGGTTTTTCCTCGGCTTTTTTGTGTTTGTGCTAGCTGTATTGATGCTGATAGAAGGGATTAAAATTAATTATATTCAGTTTTATCAACACCTTTAGTCACAGGCTATCAACAAGATGTTGTGGGTGTCTTAAATTCTAATGTCTATATGTGGTGTTTTTGCTTGTTTGTGCGTTTGTTGCTGTGCTAGTTTCATGGCGTTGTCAATGTTCGCCACCTAGTCAAGTGTTCGCTGCGGTGGTCTATGCTCAGATGGAGGTGTTGGTGCTGGAATATATTCGCAAGCGAGATGGTCGATTGGTGGTTTTTGATGAAAAGAAGATTGCTGTAGCCATAAAAAAATCTGTGCGTGCTGTGGGTGGTCAAGATATGACCAGGGCCGCAGCGGTCGTGCGTCAGGTTGTGGGCATTCTGGAGATTATCTACAAAGATGGTCGCGTGCCAACGGTAGAAAATGTTCAGGATCTAGTCGAAAAACAGCTCATCGAGAGTGGCCATGCGCAGACAGCGAAAGCGTATATTCTGTATCGGAGCCAACATGAACAGTTGCGCGCAACCCGTTCTTTTATGCAGGAGTCTATCGAGGCGATAGATTCATATCTAACGCAGGAGGATTGGCGGGTAAAAGAGAATGCCAATATGGGTTATTCGTTGCAAGGGCTGAATAACCACATTGCTTCAAACATTACTAGCAACTACTGGTTAAATAAAATATATCCTGCGCGTATTTCCGATGCCCATAAAAACGGAGATTTTCATATCCACGATCTAGGTATGTTGTCGGTCTACTGCTGCGGTTGGGATTTGAAAGATCTTCTGCTGCTAGGCTTTACCGGTGCCTATGGCAAAGTACAGAGTGGCCCAGCCAAACATTTTCGTACTGCGCTGGGGCAAGCGGTCAACTTTTTCTATACGCTACAGGGCGAAGCTGCTGGTGCTCAAGCCTTTGCCAGTTTTGACACGCTGCTGGCGCCATTTATCTATTACGATAAACTCAGCTACGCCGAGGTGAAACAGGCGATGCAGGAGTTTATCTTCAGCATGAATGTTCCCACGCGCGTCGGCTTTCAGACGCCATTCACTAATATTACCCTTGACCTTATTCCACCGCGCAATGTTGCCAACGAGGCGGTAGTTATTGGCGGCGAACTTCAGCAGAAAACCTACGGTGAGTTTCAGGAGGAGATGGATCTATTCAATCGTGCCTTCTGTGAGGTAATGATGGATGGTGATTCAGCTGGGCGTATTTTTACTTTTCCTATCCCTACCTACAATATTACTGCTGATCTGGATTGGGAGAGTGACCGCCTGCGTGCCGTATGGGAGATGACGGCAAAGTTTGGCACCCCCTATTTTAGTAATTTTATCAATTCCGATATGGATCCAGAGGATGCGCGCTCCATGTGTTGTCGTCTGCGTCTGGATAATCGCGAGTTGCGCCGGCGTGGCGGTGGTCTGTTCGGCTCTAACCCCTTGACCGGCTCCACTGGCGTAGTAACTATCAATCTGCCGCGTGCTGCCTATCTGGCCCAAGACAAACAGATGTTTTTTAGCCGCATATCTGAGCTGATGGTTTTAGCTGCAGAATCATTGGATATAAAACGCAAACAGTTGGAGCGCTTTACCGATGAGGGGCTATATCCATATAGTCGCTATTATCTGAATGCCATCCATGAGCGCAGTGGCCGCTACTGGGATAACCACTTTTCGACTATTGGTCTGATCGGTATGAATGAAGCGGCATTGAATCTGTTGGGTGTCGGTATCGACAGTGTCGAAGGCGCTCAGTTTGCCGAAGAGACCCTAATGTTTATGCGTAAACAGCTGGAGGCATTTCAGCACGATAGTGGGCAACTGTACAATTTGGAGGCAACTCCGGCCGAAGGTACCAGCTTTAGACTGGCTCAGCGTGATCGCCAAGATTACCCCGAAATTATCACCGCTGGAGATAGTCAGCCATTCTACACCAACTCTACACAGCTGCCAGTGGGAGCCACTGACGATATCTTCCAGGCTTTGCAACATCAGGATTCACTGCAGACCAAATATACCGGCGGCACCGTCTTTCATGGTTTTCTGGGTGAGAAGTTGGAAGATTGGCGCAGTGCTCGTCTGCTGGTGCGGCGTATCGCAGAGAACTTCCATCTGCCATATTTTACTCTTAGCCCAACATTTACCATCTGTCCTGAGCATGGTTATATCGCCGGTGAACATTTCTCATGCCCATATAATCATGGCGAAAAAGCCGCTTAATACAGCGGCTTGATAGTCTTAATTACTAAAAATCTATAAGGAGAATCAACATGGCTAACAAATGTCAGCAAAAAACTGAAGTGTATTCACGTGTCTGTGGTTTTTTCCGTCCTGTGCAGCAGTGGAACAAAGGCAAGCAGGAGGAGTTTGTGCAGCGGCGTGAGTTTGTGGTGGAAAACACCACAAAGACTAAGTAATAATCCATGGCAATAAAAGGTTTTCAGGGAACCAGCCTGCTAGATTTTCCTCAGCGGGTTGCTTCCCTGGTTTTTTATGGTGGATGTAACCTACGCTGCCCCTATTGTCATAATCCGGAACTGGTGCAGCAACCGGATAACTATCCAGATATTCCCCTAACCGATATTGTGGCCATGTTGGAGCAGCGCTGTGGGTTTATCGATGGCGTAGTTGTCTCTGGGGGCGAGCCAACACTGAATAGCGACCTGCCTGAACTGTTGCGCCAGATAAAGAGCTTGCAGCTCCAGGTCAAATTGGATACTAATGGTCTGCGTCCGCAGGTGCTGGCAGCACTGCTTGAGCAAGAGTTGCTCGATTTTGTCGGTCTTGATGTGAAAACGGCACCAAACCGCTATGGTCAGTTGCATAATGTTGCTGTAGATGCTGAGGCCATACTTCAGAGTGTGGAGATCTTAAAGAACGCCGCCGTCGAGGTGGAGTTTCGCACCACCTGCGTGCCGCACATTGTAACCTTGGATGATATTCATGCCATAGGGGAGATTTTGCGCGGTGCGCCTCAGTGGGTATTACAGCAGTTTGTCGCGGCGCCTGCCATGGATGAAGAGTTGCGCCAATGTGAGCCTTACTCGACCCAACAGCTGCAAGAATTTGCCACTGTTGGTCAGCAATATGTGGCGCAAGTGATTTTGCGCGGATTGTGATTCTGCTTAATTCAACAGATTTATTCTATCCAGGAGGAAAAACCAGTGAAAAAAATTGTCTTGTTATTGTTACTACTGATGGTGCTAGTTGGGTGTAATAAACATCAGTCGAGCGCAATTAAAGCTGATGGAAGTAGCTACGCAGTGCAGTTTTTAGTTGATGCGGGCATAACTTCTGATATGAGTGAGACTCAAGTGCGGGCTCAGCGGCAGCTGGCAACCTGGATGGAAAACGATCTGTTGAGCATGTTGACTAGGGCTGGCTATAAAGCGGCGCCGGTCAGCTCAAGTGCTAAGTTTCAAGGTGGTAGTGGTAACTATCTGCTCCAAATCAAAGTGACAAACTACAACCCGGGTAGTAAAGCTGCGCGCATGTTGGTTGGCTTTGGCGCAGGCTCAACCAGTGTTGACATCCAATATCAAATCCTAAATGGTAATAAGCAGATCGTAGAAGACCGTGCCGATGGCGTTGGTTCCAGTCGCGATTGGAACTACTGCGCACGCGTGCTAAATCAGCGTATTGTTGCCACCTTGGGGATGACAGTAGGTAAGTAATTACAGTTAGTCGTCAATTTTAAGCGCAAATTGTGCCCAGCTAGGTTTTATACCTGGCTGGGCATTTTTGTCATTGCCATGGTGCGCGGCTATAGCTGGCAACTAACGCTGGCCAAGTTTGAGCAATAGATTGAATATATGCAAGGTTTTATGCTATTTTTGCGGCTCTTGCGCGTTTGCTTATAACAAAAATTTAGCCCAATTGACTATGACAGGCTGATAAAATATCTACACAAAATATAATGGAGGAGTATTGATGAAAATAACCCGTGCCGAAGTTGAAAAGGTGGCTCGTTTATCGCGGCTAACTTTTAGTGAGTCGGAGTTGGACGATCTCACCGAACAGATGGATGCTATTCTCGCTCATGTTGAGCAATTGAACGAACTGGATACCTCCGGTATTGTCCCTATGTCACATGCCGTGCCGCTGGAGAATGCTTTCCGTGAAGATGTTGTTACCGCTTCACTGGGCAGTGATCTCGCATTGCAGAATGCTCCAAAACCGGCCGATGGCTGCTTTGGTGTGCCAAAAGTTATTGAATAACTATCACGATTAATTCTGTGAATATCCATATTTGATTAACCCACAACGGATTTGAGTGGAGTTGGAATGAAATTAATAGATTTAACTATACATGAGATGCAACAGCAATTGGCTGCTGGTACTACAACCTCGGTGGCTTTGACTGAGGCGTTTTTGGCCCGCATTCATGCTACGGATGAGCAGTTGAATGCTTTTATCACGGTGTGTGATGCCGAAGCCTTAGAGGCTGCGCAACTAGCAGACGAACAGCGCCGTGCTGGCAAGGTTCAGCCGTTGACCGGTATTCCTATCGCGTTGAAAGATATTTTTGTTACTCGGGGTATTCGTACTACCTGTGCCTCAAAAATACTCGGTGATTTTATCTCCCCCTACGATGGCACTGCGGTGGCTAAGCTCAAAGAGCAGGGTGCAGTTATCGTCGGTAAACTCAACATGGATGAGTTTGCCATGGGAAGCTCCAACGAAAACAGTGCTTTTGGCCCAGTGCATAATCCGTGGAATACTGACTGCGTTCCTGGCGGCTCCTCTGGTGGTTCGGCGGCTTGTGTAGCCGCACATCAGGCAGCAGCCACTCTAGGTACCGATACTGGCGGTTCTATTCGCCAGCCCGCAGCGCATTGCGGTGTGGTCGGACTAAAGCCCAGCTATGGGCGGGTGTCGCGTTATGGGGTAATCGCTTATGCGTCATCGCTGGACCAGGTGGGGCCACTTACGCGCGATGTGCGTGATTGTGCTCTCATGCTTGGAGCGGTAGCCGGTTATGATCCCCTCGATTCTACCTCCGTTGATATACCAGTTCCTGACTATTTAGCTAATCTTGAGGCTGGGGTCGCTGGTAAGAAGATTGGTCTACCCAAAGAGTATTTTATCGATGGTGTCGATGCCGAGGTTAAACAGGCGGTGCAGGCCGCTGTCGATAAATATCGCGAACTAGGTGCGCAGATCGTGGAAATTACTCTGCCGCACACCAAATATGCTGTGGCCTGTTACTATGTTATTGCGACCGCTGAAGCGTCAAGTAACCTAGCGCGTTTCGATGGGGTGCGCTATGGGCAACGGGTCGATAATGGCAAAGGGCTGATTGATATGTATACCCAGACCCGCGCTGCTGGGTTTGGTGCCGAGGTAAAACGGCGCATTATGCTCGGGACCTACGCTTTATCGTCTGGCTATTACGATGCCTACTATCTCAAGGCGCAAAAGGTGCGCGCGTTAATTCAGCAAGATTTCAACGCTGCATTTGAGCAGGTGGATTGCATTCTGACGCCGGTAGCCCCGACCGCAGCATTTGGTCTAGGTGACAAAACTTCTGATCCTCTGCAGATGTATCTGTCTGATATTTTTACCTTGTCAGCTAACTTGGCAGGAATTTGTGGTCTTAGCCTCCCCTGCGGCATGACCGAAAAAGGTCTGCCCATCGGGCTGCAACTGCTAGGTAGATCTTTTGGCGAACAGGAGTTGTTGCAAACAGCTTATGCCTTTGAACAAGCCACTGATTGGCACTGTGCCCAGCCGCAGCTTTAAGATGTCTGAAAGGTTTATATAAAATGAGAAAGCACTACGAAGTTGTCATAGGTCTGGAAGTGCATGTCCAGCTTACTACCAACACTAAAATATTCTGTGGCTGTTCTGTACAGTTCGGCAACCAAACCAACTCCCAAACCTGCCCCGTCTGTTTAGGTCTACCGGGAGCGCTGCCGGTATTAAATCGGCAGGTGGTGGAAAATGCGATCAAAGCGGGCTTGGCTACCAATTGTCAGATTTCTCCCCGGTCAATCTTTGCGCGGAAAAACTATTTTTATCCCGATCTGCCCAAAGGGTATCAGATCTCTCAATTTGAACTGCCCATCTGCGAACATGGCCATCTTGAGGTGGAGACTGAGGAGCGTGGCAAGCAGACTATTGGCATCACGCGCATTCACATGGAAGAGGATGCGGGAAAGCTGTTGCACAGTGACGATTCAGCGACTGGCTCGCGCGTAGACTTGAACCGCGCCTGTACGCCACTGCTGGAGGTGGTATCCGAGCCGGATATGCGTAGCAGTGACGAAGCTATTGCCTACCTGAAAAAATTGCACCAGATCGTCATGTATCTCGGTATTTGTGACGGTAATCTCGAAGAGGGGTCTTTTCGTTGTGATGCCAACGTCTCGGTGCGCCCAAAGGGGCAGATCGAACTCGGTACGCGGGCAGAATTGAAAAATATCAACTCATTTCGTTTTATCAAAGAGGGTATCGAATATGAGATAGATCGGCAGATCGAGTTGATCGAGGATGGCGGTGAAGTGGTGCAGGAGACCCGTCTGTACGATAGCAACAGTGGCGAAACGCGCTCCATGCGTGGCAAGGAGGAGGCGCACGATTACCGCTATTTCCCCGATCCAGATCTGGTGCCCCTAGTCATAGCCGATTCCTGGGTGGAGCGAGTACGCGCGGAGCTGCCCGAATTGCCCGAAGCTAAGCAGGCACGCTTTATCTCCGCTTATGGACTGACGGCGCACGATACCGATATCTTGACTGCTGAAAAGGCGGTGGCGGATTATTTCGATGCCTGCGCCACTCTGCATAAGGATGCAAAAGCCTGCGCCAACTGGGTTATGGGTGATGTGCAGCGCCGGCGCAACGAAGAGGGGTTAAGCGTTGCCCAAATTCCTGTAACTCCGCAGATGTTGGCAGGAATACTGGAGAGAATTGCCGATAAAACTATCTCCGGTAAAATTGCTAAAACGGTATTCGACGAGATGTGGAGCACTGGCAAAAGTGCCGACGAGGTAATTGAAGCTAAAGGTCTGAAGCAGGTTAGCGATAGCGGTGCTATTGAAAAGATGGTGGATGATGTTATTGCCGCCAATCCAGGTCAAGCACAGGAGTTTGCTGAAGGTAAAGATAAGTTGTTAGGCTTTTTTGTCGGTCAGGTTATGAAAGCCAGTCAAGGTAAAGCTAATCCGGGTATGGTTAACGAGTTGTTGTGTAAAAAATTACGCGGCTAGGGATACAGTAACTACCGGACAAGAATAGATCTATCCAATTGCTGCGGTTCTGAAGTTGTTAACGAGTAAGTTGAGGAGAGCCTATGGCTATCAAGCCAATTAAATATAGTGCTGGTGTTTTAAGTATGATCGACCAGCGGTTGTTGCCCGGGCAGGAAATCTGGCTTGACTATACAGATTATCAGGGGATAGCCGAGGCTATTCAGACCATGGTAGTGCGTGGTGCACCAGCTATCGGTGTCGCGGCGGCCTTTGGCGCTGCCTTTGCGGCTGCCACCATTAAAACCGAAGATTTTACCAGTTTTGAGCAACAATTTTCTGCTTGTTGTGCTGTGCTGGCCGCTACGCGTCCTACTGCAGTAAATCTGTTTTGGGCCTTAGAGCGAATGCAACGGGTAGCGCGGGAGCAGCAAGGTTTGTCACTGGATCAACTGCAGCAGCGGTTGTTGCTGGAGGCACAGCAAATTGCCGCTGAAGATGAAGAGATCAATAAGGCCATGGGAGAGCATGGGCAACAGTTGCTGCCGCAGCAGGGGCGAATTTTGACCCACTGTAACGCCGGAGCTTTAGCCACCGCAGGATATGGAACTGCGCTGGGAGTTATTCGGGCGGCCTGCGAGGCGGGAAAGAAGATTGAGGTCTATGCGGATGAGACGCGGCCATTTTGGCAGGGGGCGCGCCTGACCGCGTGGGAGTTGCAGCAGGACAGTATTCCCGTAACGGTTATTTGCGATAATATGGCCGGTTATCTTATGCAGCAGGGGAAGATTGATGCAGTTATTGTCGGTGCCGATCGTATTACTGCCAATGGCGATGTCGCCAATAAGATCGGTACCTACAGCGTGGCGGTGTTGGCACGCGAGCATGGCATCCCTTTTTACGTAGCCGCGCCACTATCTACTGTAGATTTAACCATGAGCGATGGTAGCCAAATACCTATCGAGCAGCGCGACCGACGCGAAGTGACTCATTGTGGCGGGATGCAGCTTGCTCCCGATGGTGTTGCTGTGTACAACCCAGCTTTTGATGTTACTCCAGCGCGGTTAGTGAGTGCGATTATTACCGAGCAAGGGATCGCTAGTGGTGACCGGGGTGACTATGCTGTTCAGCTTCAGGCTTTAGTAGCGAAAGGCAGTTGATATGAGTGGAGTCGCAGCAGTGTTGGCGCCTTTTCTGGATGATGCCGCTCCAGAAAAGAACAAAGAGTTTGTGCAGGCCGTTGAGCAACTAGGTTTTAATCAGGCGGAGAAAACTGTAACCAATTTGTGCCTGCTAAAGCAGGTTATTGCGGATCAACAACTAGTTTTAGCTGCGGCTCAGACGGCGCTTGAATGCGCTGACCCCGCCATGGCGCTGAACAATCTCGAGCGCTGCTGTAACAATATTGCTGTTGACCATGTAATTGCCTGTTTGCAAAATTCTGCCTATCGTCGCCAACTGTTGCTGCTCCTCGGTGCCTCAACTTTTCTCAGCTCTATTTTATGTCGCAATGATAACTACTTGATAAATCTGTTTTTGCACGCCGAGGTAGAGCGCAGCAAGGACACTGCCGTAATGCGCAGCGAGCTGGAGCAGTGGTTGGAACCGCAGTGCAGTTATGAAGAGCTGCAACGCTGTCTGCGCCGGTATAAATATCGCGAAGTGCTACGTATTAGCGCGCGTGATCTCAGCGGGGTGGCCGATCTGGTTGAGGTTACCGCAGAGCTGTCCAGCTTAGCGGCGGCGACTTTACAAGTTGCCTGCAGCCATTGTCAGAGTTTGTTGCAACTCGAGTATGGCCAGCCTCTCCTAGATTTAGATGCCACAGTGCAGCCAGGGACAGAGCCGCAGGAAGCCACCTTCACTGTGTTGGGGATGGGTAAGTTTGGAGGCTGGGAGTTAAACTTCTCCTCTGATATTGATCTCATATATTTTTATTCCTCCACTAAAGGCAGCACCACTGGGGTTGTGGATGCTGGCGGTAAGGTTAAAAATAGCGTCGAGTTGCACCAATATTTCATCAAGCTGGCAGAGTGGGTGACACGGGCAATCGGTCAGGTTACCGCTGATGGTTTCGTCTTTCGCGTAGATGTGGATCTGCGTCCTGAGGGGCACAGTGGCGAGTTGGCCTGTTCTTTAGCCGCAGCGGAAACCTACTACGAGAGCTGGGGGCAAAACTGGGAGCGCTCAGCGATGATGAAGGCGCGCCCCGTAGCTGGTGATCTTCATCTGGGTGAGCAGATATTGCAGGTGTTACAGCCGTTTATCTACCGTCGCTATCTTGATTACGGCATGATAGATGATCTGAAGCAGATGAAGCAGAAGATCGATAGTCAGCAGATGCAGCACAATGGGTGTGATGACAACTTGAAGTTGGGCAAAGGTGGTATCCGCGAGATAGAGTTTTTTACCCAGGCATTACAGCTTATCAATGCGGGGAAAAACCCTAAAATGCGTGAGCGCAGCACGCTTAAGGCGTTGCGACTACTGCAAGCGGAAGGTTATCTGCCCAGCGATGAGGCTTCGGTCTTGCGTCAGGCATATATCTTTTTGCGTACGGTAGAGCACCGGATTCAAGTGGTTCAGGAGCGCCAAACCCACAACCTACCAGTATCTCCAGCCGATCTGTTCACCTTGGCACGGCGCTGCGGTTTTGCCGATGTAGCAGCCTTTAACGCAGAGTTGCATCGTCAGCGCCAAGCGGTAACGACAATCTATCGCGGGCTCTTTTATGCCAGTGAAGATGAGGTTGTAGATGAGATAAAACCCGCAATTCGTTTTTTACTCAACAAAGAGAGCGATAGCGATCTGGCCAAAGATATATTGGAAGAGAGCGGTTTTACTGATCCTGATGCCGCCTATGAATCTATCACCCGTTTCCGTGATGGCCATTTTGGTGTGCAGATGACGGCGCGAGTACGCCGCTATTATGAGCGTGCTTTGCCACCATTGCTGCAGGAGGTGGTCGAATCTCCCGACCCGAGTATGGCGCTTAATAATTTAGAGGAGTTTTTGCTGCGGGTACGTGGTCAGGGTACTTTCTATGCGCTGTTGGCCGAAAATGATCGCATTATTCATCTGCTCATTACTCTATTTGGAACCAGCAAGTTTTTGTCGCGTATCTTTATCCAGCGCCCCGAGCTTCTCGATTCTCTAGTGTCTAGTTGTTATGTAGTGGGGGAAAAAACCCAGGATGAGATGCATGCCGATCTGGCCAAACAGATGGAGCAAGCGCGAGATTATGAGGATAAACTGGATATTATTCGCCGCTTTCGCAACGAGGAGTTTTTGCGCATAGCGCTTAATGATTTGCGTGGTGATGTGCTGCAGGGCAGTAGTCTTGAACAGTTAAGTTATCTGGCTCTAGCCTGCTTGCGTCAAGCAGTTGAGATTGCCAGTGCTGAGCTTATTCCTCGCTTTGGTCGGCCATTTTGTGAAAATAATTCACAGCAGTGGTGCAGTGCTGAGTTAGCTATATTGGGAATGGGTAAACTCGGGGGGATGGAGCTCAATTATCATTCAGACCTGGATATTATCTTCATCTATGGTGGCAGTGGTGAGAACCGACCTGTCGAGGGAACCGACGTTACTCGCTTCAAAAAGCTGAGCAATCAGGAGTATTTCTCGCGCTTAGCGCAACGTATTATCTCTGTCTTGTCAATAGTTACGCGGGAAGGGCGGGTCTATGAGATTGATACTAGATTGCGGCCCTCAGGTAACCAGGGCCCTCTGGTGACCAGCTTGAGTGCCTATGAAGAGTACCATAAATCTTCGGCGCAGATTTGGGAGCGGCAGGCGTTGACGAAGGCAAAAGTAGTGGTTGGCAGCCCAGCAATAGTCCAGCAGATAGACGAGATTAATCAACGGGTAACCTGGGAGAAACCCCTGCCTGATGAATTGCAATCTGAGATATATCGCCTGCGGGGGCGGATGGAGAAGGAGATCGCTCAGGAGAATGCGGATAACCTCAATATCAAAACCGGACGCGGTGGGATGGTTGATGTCGAGTTCTTGGTACAGTATTTTCAGCTAAAATATGGTGCAGAGAATAAAAATATACGTTTGAGTAACACCTTGGCGGCGCTGCAGGCGATTAAGAAAATCGGCATATTACCCGCTGCCGAGGCCGATGACCTCAGCGATGGGTATAAATTTTTGCGGCGCCTAGAGAATAAATTACGTCTGGTGCATGACCAATCCTTCAACAATGTGGCAACTGATAAGCGCACTTTGCGTATCTTAGCACGGCGCTTAGGCTATGCCGATTCACATCCCGAACAACAGCTAACTGATGATTATCGTCACTATACTGAACGTATTCGCCAACTCTTTGATCATTACCTTAAAGCATAGTATTTTAAGTGTTTAATCATCAACGCAGGGCAATTTAGCAGCTATTTGGGGCTGGATTTGACTTTTACTGAATAAATATGTTTAGCTAGTGCAGTTTTATGCTGCTGTGTCGTAAATTTTGCAGTTATTAACTGCAATTATAACCAAGTTGCTAAAGGGATGAAGCAACAAGAAACCACTGATACATCCATCTAATTATGCTGTGCCAATCCTCTGTAATAGTATTTATAAGCACCAACAACCATAAAGCATGGCTTTCCCCATGACCTGCTGTGGCTAATTTATCGTAATTATAATTACACAACAGCTGCATATTGGCTTGTTACACAAGCGCTATGCCATCAACTAGGCAAGATATTGTTGCCTCATCCTTGATCTGTATCTGTAATAAAAAATGATCTGAAAAATAAAACCGGAAAGGAGTCTTGTTGTATGGACGTTAGTTCAGAAACGCCGAGACCTAAAATGCAAGTCAGGAATTTATATAAAGTTTTTGGTTCTGCTCCTGAAGCCGCGATAGAGATGTTGAAACGCGGCGTGAGTAAAGATGAAATACTGGATAAAACGGCACAGAGTGTCGGTTTAGCAGATGTGAATTTCGATGTCTACGATGGCGAAATACTGGTTATTATGGGTCTTTCTGGTAGTGGTAAATCTACCCTGGTACGTTGTTTGAACCGCCTTATTGAACCGAGTAAAGGCAGCATTGTTCTTGATGATTGCGAGATTACTAAACTTAACACGGAGGGGTTACGCAAGCTGCGCCGGAAAAAGTTTGGAATGATATTTCAACATTTTGCCCTGTTTCCCCATCGTACCGTACAGGAAAATGCTGAGTTTGGCCTAGAGGTTCAAGGCGAAGATAAACAATCCCGCATGGAGAAGGCGCGCGATGCTCTCAAGCAGGTAGGTTTGGAGGGGTGGGAGGATAGTTATCCTGGCCAGCTCTCTGGAGGTATGCAACAACGAGTAGGTCTAGCTCGTGGCTTGGCGGTTAATCCAGATATTCTATTGATGGACGAGGCCTTTAGTGCGCTTGATCCGTTAATTAGACGCGATATGCAGCACGAATTGGTAGAGCTGCAGGATCGTTTTAAAAAGACCATTATTTTTATCACTCACGATCTGGATGAAGCGCTAGAGATTGGTGACCGGATAATCCTGATGAAAGATGGGCGCATTGTGCAGATAGGTAGCCCGGAAGAGATTCTTACGAACCCAGCTAATGACTATGTTGAGCGCTTTATCGAAAATGTAGATATGACCAAGGTGCTTACTGCTAGTTCAGTCATGACTCGGTCTAAATCTGTAGCATATCCCAAAGATGGGCTGCGCACGATGCTTCATAAGATGCGCGACTCGGGCATTAGCTCTATATTTGTTGTCAATCGCGATAAAACCTTGCTGGGACTGGTTATGGCGCAGGATTGCAACGATGCCCTGAAGTCGGGGTCTAATAAAACCATTGACGACATACTGATTCGCAATATTCCCACTACTAATCTGGATGAGCCAGTTACTAATCTTATCGCTATTATGGCGGAAGCTAATCTGCCGTTGCCCGTAGTCAGCGAACAGGGGAAATTACACGGAGTAATTGTCCGTGGTTCGTTATTGGCTGGAATTGCTGAGGGTGGGCTGACCCCGGAACCTGTGGATGAGAAAAAAGTAGAGGTGGCATCATGAATATACCCAAGTTTCCGCTATCTCGTTATATAGACAATTTGCTCGATTTTTTAACTGATCACCTCGCTTGGTTTACCAAGGGGGCCAGTGAAATTATGAGCACCGCGATGGATTATGCCATTGACGCGCTGCTCGCTGTTCCGAGCTGGTTGTTTATCCTCGTAGTTGGTGCTGTTGCCTATAAAATAGTCGGTAAACGGATGGCTGTGGGGACAATTATTGGGCTCTATTTTTTGGACAACTTACATCTGTGGGAACCAACTATAGAGACTCTGGTACTCGTGTTAATTGCGACCATGGTAGCCGTGCTTATTGGCATACCTTTGGGTATTTTGGCGGCAATATATGATGGTGCTCACCGCGTTATCATGCCGTTATTAGATTTCATGCAGACCATGCCAGCGTTTGTCTATCTGATTCCGGCAATACCATTTTTTGGCTTAGGGCCAGTGGCGGCCATATTTTCTACGGTGATTTTTGCAATGCCGCCAGCTATCCGTCTTACTAGCCTAGGTATTCGCCAGGTTCCCGCCGACCTTGTCGAGGCTGCCGATTCCTACGGCTGTAATCGGCGGCAAAAACTGATGAAATTGCAGCTTCCCTTAGCTATGCCGACTATTATGGCCGGCGTCAATCAGACCATAATGCTGGCTTTGTCTATGGTGGTTATTGCCGCAATGATCGGTGCCGGTGGGTTAGGTGGTGAGGTGTGGAAAGCGATTCAACGGCTGCAACCTGGTAAAGGGTTCGAAGCCGGTATCGGAATCGTTATCATCGCTATGATTTTGGATCGTTTTACTAGCAAGTTCGGCCACAACAAATCAGCCGATTAAGTTGCAAACATATCACTTGTGCAGAGAGTCTGTGTTGTAGGTGTCAGCCGCAACCCTTTCTGTAGTTACTGATGGATAGTGCATTGATCTGATGCACTCAATTGTATTCTATGGAGAAATGTCGTGAAAAAACATGCAGTAAGTATTGTTACAGTTTTTTGTCTACTTGTAGTTTTGCTGGTTGGCGTGCAACCGGCGCTGGCGAGTAAGGGCAAGGTTAAGTTGGTTTATGTAGAGTGGTCGTGCGCAACGGCCTCGGCCAATGTTGTTAAAGCGGTGTTGGAAGAGAAGCTTGGCTATGATGTGAAATTGCTCCCTGTTGCTGCTGCAGCAATGTGGCAGGCGGTTGCCACTGGAGCCGCTGATGGTTTTACCACTGCTTGGCTACCAACCACGCATGCTAGCTATTTAAAAAGCGTTGCCGATAAAGTTGAGGATTTAGGTGAAAACCTTGATGGAACACGTATTGGTTTAGTTGTTCCAGACTATGTAACTATTGATACGATAGCTCAGATGAATGATGCGAAAGATAAATTCAAAGGGCGTATTGTGGGTATCGATCCTGGTGCCGGTATCATGATGAAAACTGAGCTGGCTATTGATGAGTATCAACTTAAGCGCTTTCGCTTAATTGAGGGTTCTGGTGCGACCATGACCGCAGCCCTAAAGGATGCAATTCGCAATAAAGAGTGGATTGCGGTAACTGGTTGGACTCCACACTGGATGTTTGGACGCTGGCAGCTAAAATATCTAGATGATCCTAAGAATATCTACGGTGGTGCCGAGCAGATAAATACAGTTGTGCGTAAAGGTTTGCAGGAAGATATGCCCGAGGTGTATGCGGTTCTAGATAACTTCCACTGGAGCCCAGAACAGTTGCAACAGGTCATGGTGATGAATCAGCAGGAAGATAGCGATCCTTATGATAACGCGGTTAAATGGATAAATGAGCATCCAGAGATGGTGAATTCCTGGTTGCCTAAATAGCTCTGCCACATTGAAATTTGCTCAATAGTCACATAGTAATTAAATGAGATAAAAGGGAGAAGGTTGTGTTAAAGAATTTATGTTTTATGGTAATAGCTCCAGTATTACTGGTGGCCCTGGTTAGTGGCGCAGCATTTGCCGCTGATGATGAAATTTTGCAAGAATTGCAGGCTCTTAAAGCGCGTATGGCAGTTCTGGAACAAAAACTGATCGAGCGCGGCGATGTTATACCGCAGCAAGCTGTTGCTGTAGCTGTTTCGGAGCAGGAGAGTGCAACTATTCGTCAGGTCGTTGAAGATGTTGTGGCGGCCAATAAACCAAATATTAAGATCGGTGGTGCTCTACGCGTCAACTATGGTATTCAAGATTGGAGCGAAACCAGCCAGGACAAAGGTGGCGATTTTGCTTTTGACACCTTTCGCTTAGACGTTGATGGCTCAATAGGAGATATGATCCTGTCGGCCCAATATCGCTTTTATCCTGAGTATGATTTTAATACCATTCACCATGGTTATATTGGGTACAATTTTACTGATGATCTGCAGGGGCAAATCGGGGTTCAGCAGGTTCCGTTCGGTCTACAACCCTATGCATCGCACAATTTCTGGTTTAGTGGCGCGTACTATGTAGGTCTCGAAGATGATTATGATATGGGGCTTAAACTTCTCTATACTCCCGGGCCACTTTCCATTACCGGAGCCTTCTATAAAAATGGCGAGCTTGGTGATGCTAGTAATGCTGACCGTTATTCTGTAGATGTTAATAGTGGTGGCGCAGGTAATGAAGAGTGCAACCAGGGGAATCTGCGTGTTGCTTACCTTTTTGAACACGGTGAAAATGCCAACACCGAAATTGGCATGTCTGGTCAATATGGTGGCATATATAATGATATCACCGACGATATGGGTGAACATTGGGCGGGTGCCGTACACCTCAATGGTAACTATGGCCCCTTTAACTTGCAGTTAGAATATATCAAATATCAATATACCGTCGAAAATAGCTATCTCGATGCAGATGAAAATGGTATTAATGACTATGATGACGATATCATAAATGTTGGTGCTTATTCTTATGCTTGGGAAGCACCGGCTGAGGCTGATATCGCTATCTTCAATCTCTCTTACTCATTGCCTGTTAGTTGGGGCCCAGTGAGCAATCTTACCTTCTATTCTGACAACACCCTTATCAGCCCAGATGAGAGTCGCTTTGACGATATCTGGCAAAATGTTGTTGGGATGATGGTCACTTCAGGGTCGGTATACACATATTTTGATATTATCTCTGGTGAAAATATGTATTTTTCCGGTGGTGATATGACTAGTCCCGATAATGAACGTACCACGCGCTTTAATGTAAACGTTGGTTACTATTTCTAGGAGGAACAACGCAACCCTGTCTAGCTCTTAATGGGCTAGATAGGGTTATCTAAAATTCTTTCAGGTTCTTGTCCAGTAGGTGGCGTGTTTTCACATTGCCCATTGCCTTGAGCAGACTTTTTTTAAGGCGCGGATTTTCCACACTAAGTTGCGCCAGCAGTTGTTTAATTTTTTGGCGCTTTTGATCGCGCCGTTTCACCGCCGGACAACTGCAATCAACCTGCTTTATTCCTACCAAGTTTATCCATGCTTCGATCATAGTCTCTTCTACATAAACTAACGGCCGGATTAGGGTATGTTCGCCGTTGTCGGCCATAAGTTTTGGACTCATAGCGGCTATACTGCCGGAATAAAACTGGTTGAGCAGCAGGGTCTCAATGTGGTCGTCAAGATGGTGGCCTAAGGCTACCTTGTTGCAGCCCAACTTTGTTGCACAGCTATACAGTGCTCCGCGCCGTAAACGGGCGCAAAAGGCACAATCCGATGAGCCGCTACGTAGATGAGTGCCTATAATCTCTTGAGCATTGGTGTGCTCTACATGCAGATTGTAGCCTAGTTGCTGTGCCTGTTCTGCGATGCTAGCGCTATTAAAGCCGTTAAAGCCTGAGTCAATAGTGACGGGAACTAACTGGTAATTGATGGGCGCGCGGCGGCACAGTTCGGTCATCACGCATAGCAGTGCCCAGGAGTCCTTGCCTCCAGATATGGCGACCAAAATCCGGTCATTATCGTCAATTAAGTTGAAATCACCAATGGCTTGTCCGGTAAGACGTTTGATGCGTTTGAATAACTGCTGTGTCATGTGGAAATGTCCTGCACTGGTTTAAAATTCTTCTTGTCTGCGGTTAGCTTAGGGTATGAGGAACAATGTGTCTGTAGCACAAATTATAAATGGGGCCTGATCAAAAGACCAGACCCCATTTTTCGTTCAACTATCTTGTTGCGTTATTACTTAGGATTGCCAGAGCTATAGGTAGTTGGCTTCGACTTTTTATCTAAGCTAATAGTCGCGTCCCACTCACGCCATAGAACTGCGCTGTCCATGGTACCAAAAGGTTTGTACCAGAGTTCAACAGTTACGTCCATTTCGCGCTCTTCAGCGATTTGTCTTCCATCAGGGCCATCCATTACCGGATAGAAGATGTCAAAGCGAGCTTCAACCTCTTTTCCTGGTGGTAAACCGGTGTCCTCAACGATAGAACTCTTCTCGTAGGGACCACGACCCATGTTATTACCACGCGCCATCAGTTTTGGTGTTGGCATGTAGATTTTTTCTGCTTCAAACCATTCATCATCTTCTTCAGTTTCAGCTTTTACCGACAGAACCAGTCGGTTAGGGGTCGGTCAGCCATCAGGTATTGAGTGGCCAGCGCGGTTCACCATTTTAACTTTTACAACAGCTTTAGGCTTCAGGGTGCTGCCGTCAAGCCATTGAGAAACGTAGCTCTCTACTTCAAAATCAAGAGCGAGATCGATCATAGCAGGATCACTGTAACTAAGGATTTTGTGACCGAGGCCACTCTTCTCCATGTGACACTCTTGGCAAGACTCTTGGCCGCCTTCAGCGCGATATGCCCACATGTAGCTGCCGTAAGCAGTAGCACATTGAGTTGGGTTTTCTAGCTCAAGATTAGGGCCTAAACCGTGGCACTGCCCACAAAGAATAGATTCATCCATAATGAGGCTGCGCTTCATTTTAGGGAAGTTTTCATCATCATGCTCACCGTCATTGTAGCCATACACAGTGTCATGTTGAGGATAACCGTCGGTCCACTTGTGGGTAATTGCCATGCGGTTGTGACATACCAAGCAGTTGATGTTGAGACTGGTTAAAGTCTCTTCAAGCTCGTCACGTCTATCCACTGCTTTTTCGTCGTCTGGATCTTTAAGCGCTTTTTTAGCGTTAGCGAACCACTCCATCAAATCATCAGCTAGTTCAACGGCAACTGAGTCTTCAGCATCGGCCATCTGGGGAAGATGACACTTCATGCAGCCCATCAGGTGCTCAACTTTGATGTCTTTAGTAGTTTTTACCCCAGAATATTCCCATGCCATAAAGCCGTTTTTCATGGCTGTAATCATGGTAGCTGCGGCGCGGCCAGTACCGTAAATAGAGCGGGCATGGGGGGACGCAGCCCAGTCTTCATGAGTGTCTTCGTGACAATCAATGCAACCGGTTGAATCATACATGTCAATCAGCTCTTGAACTGTTTTAGCCTTACCTTTTTTCGCAACAATTGTACTGTCACGACCTACACCAGCGCCGATAGCAAAAGCCAGTGAAGCACTAATCAGTAAAACCAGAGCAGACAGACCGATAATTTTCAATTGTTTCATCGTCATATCCTATCGCTTAGGTTAAAAAGAAGCCCCGCACTTGCGATTGGGGCTTCTAATATCTCTATGTGGCTAGAAAAGAAGCAGTATTTAGCAGCCAGTTAGAGCAGAAGCACCAGCTTTAGGAGCTGAACTGGATTTAACTTTCATGCTGACACTGTCGCCAACATTAATTTTTTTAGCATCTTTGCCTAGCTCAACAGTTACTGTGTCACCCTTAACTGCAGTCACATCACCTTTGTAGGTTTTAGCTAGCGCAGCGCTGCTGATACCGCCAACAAATGCAACTGCTGCAATCAGTACGATCAGTTTCTTTGCCATTTTGTTTCTCCTTGTGGTGTAAATAGATGTTATATGGAACCGATTGAATGATTTCCGTCCCCTGCCACAGGTTAGTGACAGGGGACGGGGTGAATACTTATTCTATTAGCTTATACAAAATAAATACTAATGTCTAGAACATTACGTCCATGGTCAGATAAGCTTGATCCATAGAATCGATTGGTGCCCAGAACTGCGCATTCAGTGGATCGTCAAGATCGTCTACATCTGCAGGGGCACCTAACCAACTGCCACTGCCGGTGTAGTCGTACTCGTAGTGTTGGTAACCAACACGCATGAATACTTTGCTATCCTTGCCCAGAAGTTCACCAACAGGGAGGTCGTAGATAGCGTAGATTTCACCAACGTGACCACGAGTAGCCAGCTTGGCTTGAGTCATGTCGTCATGACCTGGAGCCATGGAGATCCAGTATTTGGTGCCGTAGTTGTACTCTAAGCCAACTTTCAGGCCCAGATCGTCGATATCGTAACGCACGCCAGCATAAATGCTATAACCATCTTTTTCGCCTGGATCTTCCCACCAAGAACCAAGTAGGGTTGAACCCATTTCATCACAGCCATCAGGATCGGTGTGGCTCCAGCCACCAGCTACGAAGTAGTTAAGATCGGCAACTTTGTCCATATATACGGCGGTAGTGTGGTAGATGTTACCGAGATTTTCTTGGTCGAGAGTGCCGTTGCTTATTGTGTGATCAGGATCGATCGCAAGTTCAATTGGGTTGTAAAAAGTCACACCATCAGGCACGTTGATAATATTGGCAGCTAGGAAAGATTGGATGTTGGCAAAACGGTCGCCTTTGTTGATGATATCCCAGCTGAAGCCGCCGAAGTCCATATCGTCGAGGGTATCGCCATCTTCCAGTGGTCCCGCTTCAAAACCGCGACCATAGCAAAAACGAATTTTGCTGTAGCCCATGAAGTCGAATGGGTTGTCGAATACCATACCTAATGAGGCACCATCAAAAGCGTAGTTCATGAAGCTGATTGGTGTAGCCATGCGTTTGCCAGTACCTAAACGGATATGCTCTGGAGGACCATCAGTGGTGGGACGACGACCAATGGAGAACCAGATGGGCAGGTCGGCAATATTGGTCCAGTTGATATATGCACGGTCAACACGCAGGACGCTATCTGAAGGTTGACGGGTGGTCTGGCCATCCATTTCAGAGAAGCTGTTCATGTAGTAGGGGCCGTTGCTGGTAGGGTTGCTTTGATTACCCCAGGATTTGTACATAGCTAAGCGACCATCGAAGGTAAGTTTTTCAGCTACTTTGAACTTCATCCCTAGACGGAAACGGTTGGTGAATAGGGTGTCGTTTTTATAGTTATTTTCATCTGTTGTGCCATAGGCTGCCCCAGTGTCCGGATCAACGAGGCCGTAACCAGCATATTGGGCTAGTGCTGCTAATCTTGCGTCAGCTGACCCCATTGCCTGCATTTGAGCAACGGCTTTTTGCACACTACTGGTCAACGCAGATGCGCGCTGATCTACAGGTAACGTATTGACGTAATCAATAAACATGTCTGAATTAATATTTGCAGGATCGAAAGTTGAGAGTGGATTGCCGTTAGCATCCATCATCATGCCTAAGTTGATCATGCCTTTTGTAGCTTGGGCGATGTCGTTGGCACTCCAGTACTCTTCGGTGTCGGTGTCGCTGAAGTCTAGACGAGCACGGTAGTCGCCGTAGAACTCAAAGCGGGCACGGTCATCCCAGGTTTCTGATTTGTTTTCCAGTAGCTCAACTGAGTCAGCGTTATCGTCGCTGGCGTCTTGAACTTCTGCGACCTGTGCTTGCAACTCTTGCAGTTGCTGGGTCAGCATTTCGATCTGTTGGGCGAGGTCTGCGGTGCTTGGTGCTGCAAGTGCGTATGCAGGCACGAGCATCAGCGCAGCCAGGATCAGACCTAGTGTTCTCTTCACCATAGTGTTGCCTCCTTGTGGTGCTTTTAATGCGGGGATCTTCACCCCTGGTAGGTGTTTGTTCGCAGCAGACCATCTGCTACGTGGTCGATTAAGTGACAGATATCGACCTTTCAACAATGATTTTTATAATCCAACAAACTAAATGTTCGGATATACGCATATCACAATGTGTGCCAGCTTTTGTAATTGTCCGTTTTTGCACTTGTATTGGCGAATGTTGCTTAACTGGCGTGGTAGCGCTGGGTGGATTGCTGGCGAAATGGCGTGGGATGTCACGTAAAATAACTGGGCTTATGGCGTTGAGGCTGGTGTGTATCTGCTACAGGGAGGTATTTGGGTAGGGGCAATTCACTTATGGCGTAGGAGTGTATGTGTATCAGCCATGGGTAAAATGGTAGGTAGGGGCAATTCATGAATTGCCCCTACGTTTATGGATTTAAAAATTTGTTTATACTACCTGTTCCATCGTCCAGATACCGCAGGGACAGATGCCGCTGCAGATACCGCAGCCGATACAGATGTTGTCGTCGGAGATGTATTCGACGCTGCCATCGGTTTTCTCTACGCGGCGTATGGCTGCTTCGGGGCAGGCCTCTAGGCACATGGAGCAGTCACGGCAGGAGCCACAGGATATGCAGCGTCCGGTTTCCTGATGTGGATCGGTTATCTTAAGCCGGCCACGGTTCATGGGGCGAAACAGCTCTTTGCTCAGGCGCTGTTGGGGAATCGCCTCAAGTTTTTTGCGCTCAACTATTTCCAGTCCATTGAGCAGGTTGTCGCAATAGTCTGCGGCTTCGTGTCCATGGCCGATAGCATTGGTCAAAAGACCAGATTTGGTGGTGTCGCCAATAGCAAATACCTTGTCGATAACTGTGTTACCGGCTTGTACTTGCCAGCAGCCGTTGACATTTATCATGCCGCGATCGGTTAACCAACTACTGGGTACGTAGGAGAGGTCGGGGCGTTCGCCGATAGAGATAATAACCATGTCTGCTTCGATCAGGTCACCATCTTTGGTGTGTAGCCCTTTAGCGCTGATGTGGTCGGTATATACTGGCCATTTAACGCAGCCACCCAGTGCTTCAACGTGGTCGATCTCTTTTTTGTAGGCGGCGGGGCGCTGCACGTCGATAGCGGTAACTTTTTTAGCACCCATAGCATAAGCGCCAAGTGCCACATCCATGCCGGCATTACCCGCACCGATTACGACAACTCGTTCTCCTACCGCGGGTTTTTCTCCGGCGTTGATCTGTTTCAAAAAATCCAGCCCTTTTACCAGTCGCTCATGACCAGGGAAGGGTATCACTACTGGGTTGTGTGCGCCGCTGGCAACAATTATGGCATCATATTCCTGTTGCAGTTGACTGAACAGCTCTGCATCAACTTTGGTATTGGTTTTGGCATTAATACCGCTATCGAGCAAGCGCTGAATCTCGCCATCGAGAATCTCCGCTGGCAGACGCTCAGTAGGTATCGCTTGGGATAGTTTGCCGCCGAGGTGACTATCGGCTTCGTACACTGTTACGCCATGCCCTTTCAGGCGAAGTTGCCAGGCTGCTGAGAGACCGCCAGGGCCGCCGCCGATTATGGCAACTTTTTTGCCGGTGTCGGCAGCGCAGGCTGGACCAGTAGCACCGATAGTCATGGTGCCAAGCTGTTTCATGGAGACCGAGGTATCGATGAAACGCCGGCTGCACGCATCCATACACAGATTAGGGCAGACCATGCCACAGACACTGGCGGGGAATGGTGAATATCGCAGTACCAGTTCCAATGCCTCTTGTTCACGGCCCTCACGCAGTAATTTCAAGCGCTCTTGCGTGGGGATGAATGACGGGCATGAGGACTGACATGGCGCCGCGTAGCGTTTATCCAGCCAGCGCGGAATCTTTAGACGGTCTTCGCCACTATTTACCAAGCCAGCTACGTGACTGTAGTCGTCCTTGACTATGTCGCCAAAGATGCCGCCATTGACCCATCTATCCATGCGGAATTCGTGCATAGAGATGCGCCCTTTGGCGTTGCGCTCCTCGTAGGTCTTGGCAGTTATCTTTTTCCACTGTTTCATGTCACTTAGCGTGCTGAGCAGCTCTGGGCGCTTAATGCGTTCGAGGAACTCTGGCAAGCCAGCAGCGAGAAATTTGTGATCAGCGGCATCGAGATCCATCAGCCATACATCATCTGATAGTCCAGCAACTGCGCCGCGCACGTAGACGGTCCCGCCTACCATGCCAGCGCAGGCACGATCGCCGAGGACCGAGTCGACATGCTCACAGCCAACACCACAGACCACCCCAATGCCGCCACCGGTAAACTCAAAAGAGAACGAACCGGTTTTTTTCAAAACCCACAGTTCTGGTTGCTCAAAAGATGGGTCGTGTTTCATCAGGGAGCCACTGCGGGTGCCTACCTGTCCTGCGACGTAAATCTTACCACTAGCTGCGCAGTGGGCGGTGGTGTCGCCACTGTCACCTAAAATGGTGAGGGTCGCACCAGCGTTGAGCCATCCCGCATCAGCGGGGGTAGAACCTTCAACAACTATGTCGGTTCCCTCCATGCCGAAGGAGCCCACGCGTTGCCCAGGATTTTTAACGTGAAACTTTAGCGGTTTTCCATCAGCGGTCCACAGCGGCCCGCCAATATTGTGATGGCCGGAAGACTGTACCTCAAACTCGGTTTCACCGTTTTCCAGAGCCGCATAGATTTGTTGTAGTAATATTTGGGTGGATATGCGCCGCTGTTTAGCATCAAATCCGTTAATTAAAGTAGCCATTTATCGTCTCCTTAACACACGTACTGAATTTTTAAGCGGTCGGCAACGGCTTTGTCCACAGCCACTAGGGCATCGGAACGACCAATTGGCAGAGTTGAGTTGCCGATTGGAGCCATAAGCTTCTTAAGTTCTTGATCCATTGCCAAAAAGTAGTTGACAATGTTTTCTGCTACGCGCTCGGGATCTAGGCGGTGCGCTAAGGCCGGAATCTGTGAAGTGATGCCAGCTGGGCATAAACCGGTGTTGCAGGCGTTGCAGCGGCCTTGATCATTGCCTACGCAACCCGCCATCTGTAAAATCAGCTTACCGGTGGATACGCCACTAGCGCCGAGGCACATCATCTTAAAAGCATCTGCGGCTAAGTCACCGGTTTTGCCCAGACCACCGGCTGCCCATAGGGGTATCTGTCCTTGGCGTCCTTGAGTTACTGCGGCTAGGTAGCAGTCGCGCAGCTTGCTGACGATAGGGTGGCCGGTGTGATCTAGGGACACTTCATGGGCAGCGCCCGTGCCACCGTCGATGCCGTCGAGGAAGAAGCCGCCGACGATATTGTATGGATCGCGAACTAGGTTGTTAAATACCGATACGCTGGTTGAGGATGCAGCAACTTTAATAGCTACGGGCACGCGGAATTTAAACGCAGCGTTAAAGGAGAGGAACATCTTTTGTACACTCTCCTCTATGGAGTATAGCCCCTGATGGTTAGGAGGGCTGAGCAGATCAGTTTTAGGAACCCCGCGAATGGCCATGATGTGCTCGGCTACTTTTTGTGCTTGCAGTAGACCACCGTCGCCAGGTTTTGCCCCCTGACCTATTTTGATCATAATCCCAGCAGGGTCCTCTATCATCTCAGGCATAGCCTTGATGATACGGTTCCAGCCGAAGTGGCCAGAGGCAACCTGAAGAATCATATATTTAAGGTAACGGCTTTTAAGCAGGCGCGATGGAGCGCCGCCTTCGCCTGATCCCATACGCACAGGCAGACCGCACTCCTCGTTGAGATAGGCTACCGCCATAGCGATACCTTCCCACATTCGCCAGGAGAGGGCACCAATGGACATGTCGCCGATTATGACCGGATATATCCAGCTTACCGGCGGCGTGTGGCCAGCAGTGATAAGCTTGCCATCGCTATTGACACTGATGGGCAGCTTGTCCGCAGGTAGGATGCGTCCAAACGGGGCCAGCATATCGAAGGTGTGGCGCTGGGCGTCCAAGCTGGGGTCGGTCATCTGCGAGATGCGGCCAATGCGCAGCTGATCCAAAGTGCGAATGCTGCCGGTCAGGTTTTTACGCCCACCGCGTTTGATCGAGTCGCCACCGATGCAGCGGGAGACGATGGGATGTCGAGTGTCGGGATTGCGCACTGGAGCTATAGCGTCGTTAGGGCAAACCTTTTCACAGATGCCGCAGCCGCGACAGTAGTTAGCAAGTGAGTTGACCTGTTTGATAACTGGAACCGCTGAGAAACGGCTCTTGGGGTCAGGTAGATCGCCTTCGGAGAACACCATGCGCCGCCGTTCAACTTTTGCTTCGATGGCGCGAAATGAGCAAGCCGCAACACAGGAGCCGCACAGGGTGCAGCGACTGGCGTCGTAGCGTATTTTCCACGGCAGGTCGTTGGGGGTTGTGTCGTTAATTTTTACTGTTTCCATCTGGCAACCTCCAGTTCATCGTTGATTACTACAACTTCTCGTTCATTAGGATATATATCTGTCGACCAGTCGCGCTCGGGTAGAATCTCGTTAATGCCACAGACTTCAGACGAGATGGCAATGGTCTCCTCATCGCGGCCGATAACTACGGGGCGTAATTTTTTAGCATCGCAGCAGGTAAACAGAGTGTTGTCCGGCAGCACGCCAATTATGGTGTTAGGGCCATTGATTTCTAGGTTGGCCAGCGACTGACGAATGGCAATTAGCTGCTCGGCATCATCGCGTCGCTTTGCCTGTTCAAATGGCAACGGGGTAATCACGTGTTTGTAATATTGCAGTGGCCATTTCAGTTGGCGGTGAACATAGTGCAGGCTGTACAGAAAACACTGAGAGTCAGATTCAAAGCCAATATAGCCACGGTGCAGCGTGCTCTGCATCTCTTTGTTTTTCTGGTAAAAAGTATTTTCTCCATTGGCTAAACCGGTATAACCCTGCAGAAAAAATGGATGTGCTGCATAGCGCACGATATCGTAGTTGGTGTTCTGCCGACACTGAGCGGTTATCACTTTAGCGGTAAAGTTGGTGTTGGGTTTCCACAAATTGAAGAAGGTGCCGATATCGCGGGGGTCGCCAATCTCTTTTAAGGTGACCACATCTGGCCAGAATGAGTAGACAAAGCCCTGCTCATCTGGTTCGAGGGCGGCGCGCATTTTTAGCCGCATATCGAGGAGTAGCTCCTCTTTCTCCTCTTGTGTCGACTTATTGTAGCTGCGTGGATAGGAGAAGGTCTCAAACACATAGTTAGGCATGGCGATGATGTCGAGATCATCGCTCGGTGATGTCTCCGGCACCCACTGCAGCACGCGGCGAAAACCCGCTTCGTGCAGGATGTTCTCTGCCAGGTTTAGCCCTTCGTCGGTGCAGGCCATGGAAAGGGTGGGTAGATGTTTGTAGCTTTCGAAGATCCCGCCAAGGTCTTGCATGACCATGGCAAAGCCCGAGTTGTCGTGACCCTTCTGCTGCGATTGCATCAGATGTAGGGCCCGGCTCGGGTGGACGTAATTTTTACTCTTAATGGCTCCTATGCGGCACATTTGTAGGCTCCTCCGTTTAGTAAAGTAAAGGTATTGGAGTAGTCAGCAATAATTGTGCCATAATTAATAGAAAAGTATATTGTATATAACTGCTTGAAAATATAGCTTTTAAAGGTTGGATATTTGTTATGTTTGCAGAAATAAAAAATAAGCCAGAGTAGCTGTGTGTTATTTAGAGTACACAGATACTCTGGCTCGAGTTGCTTTACCTAGCGCGGGAAAGATAGGTGTGGCGGGTTGGCTTGGTAGCGCGCCAATTAACGCTGACTAGAGTAGCTCTACCCAGTTATACTTATCTTCTAACTGGCCATATTGGATGCCGGTCAGGGTGTTGTAAAGTTTCATGGTCAACTCACCCGTTTTGCCATTGCCTAAGTAGGCGTCGCGGTCTTTGTAGGTGATTTGTCCAACTGGAGATACCACTGCTGCTGTTCCTGTACCAAAGGCTTCGGTCAGGCGGCCATTTTTGGCACCTTCCATGATTTCGTCGATACTCAGGGCACGCTCTTCAACTTCGTAGCCAAAATCTTTAACCAGTTGCAGGATAGAGCGGCGAGTAATACCGTTGAGTATGGATCCTTTAAGGGGCGAGGTGACAACTTTGCCATCGTATAGGAAGCAGATGTTCATGCTGCCGACCTCTTCCACATATTTGCGTTCAATGCTGTCGAGCCACAGAACTTGATCGTAGCCTTTGGCTGCTGCCAAGGTTGAAGCGTACAGAGAGGATGCATAGTTGCCGCCAGTTTTCGCTTCACCAGTGCCACCGGCAGGTACGCGAGCAAATTCATCGGAGACCCAAATTTTAACCGGATTTAAGCCACCTTTGTAGTAAGCAGCAACTGGGGAGAGGATAATGTAAAACAGATATTTGTCCGCTGGTTTAACCCCTAGCACTGCTTCGGTAGCGATCATTGTTGGGCGGATATACAGACTGGTTCCAGCAATGTGCGGTACCCACTCTTGCTCGAGCTTGAGCAGTTTGGTTAATGCCTCCATGCAGAAGTCAACATCGAGTTGTGGCATGCACATGCGTTCGGCGCTGCGGTTGAAACGCTCGAAATTGTCCCGTGGACGAAACAGGGCGATAGTGCCGTCGGGGCGACGAAATGCTTTTAAGCCTTCAAAAATTTCCTGTGCATAGTGCAGGACTAAGGCCGCAGGATCGAGACTGAGCGGGCCATAGGCCTCTATGCGCGGGGAGTGCCAACCTTGTCCCTTATCGTATTCCATGACAAACATACGGTTGGTGAACTCTTTGCCAAAAACTAGTTTGCTTTCGTCCTTAACCGGTTGTTTGGTCTCATTGATGGGGAGTACGTTGATATCCATGGTGTATATCTATCCTTTCAGGTTGAATTGATAAATGCTGACATGACGTCAGTTCTGTGCGTTGGTTATGTTTTAACTCAACTGAGATTATTTAGCATATCGCGAGAGTTTCGAGCAAGGGCTAAGTAAGTGTCGCTCGTGCTAGCGCAACAACTGCTACGCTGTGTCCCTGGGCTTGGAGTGCTCTGGCACAGGCTCTTGCCGTGGCGGTGGTGGTGACTACGTCATCTACTAGAAGGATACGTTGTGCGCGCGGTAGTGCTGCACAGGTAAAGGCATTGCGCAGGTTATGGTGGCGCTGTCTGGCGCTAAGCTGCGTCTGCGAGTTTGTTGCGCGGGTGCGTTTCAGTATATTATTGGCAATGGGCAGGTTTAATTGCCGTGCTAGGTTGCGGGCCAGCAGTAGTGATTGATTGTAGCCGCGCTGGCGCAGACGTGTGATGTGTAACGGTACTGGTACTATTAACTGGGGGCCGAAAGCGCGGATCTCCTGCTCCAGTTGCTGTAACATGCATTGTGTCAGTGCCGCAGCCAGAGTGGTTTTGCCATTGTATTTAAATTGATGTACAGCCTGTGCCGCCGTTTCGTTAAATATCGTGGCGGTCTTGAGCCATATAAATGCTGGCGGATCTTTAATGCAGCGTGGGCATAGATGATTAGTCGTGCTTGCCGAGATGTAGGGTTCGTCGCAGCGCGGACAGCACGCCGGTGCTCGTGCGCGCAAATTGCTCCTACAGGTGGGACATAACAGAGGTGGTCGCGCTGTTGCTGTGGTTTCTGCTGGTGTGGATGGAGTTAGCTCGGCCATGCACAGTGGGCAATGGACTGGCATAAGCGAGTTTATAATCCAACGCAACTCCGCTCTAAGTGTAGAAAATATGCGCTGGAACAGGGTTGAGCTAGCGTTGTGTTGCGGGGAAACGGTGCCAGACATAAGATTGTGGAAGCCTACTCAGTTTTAAGCAGACTGTGCCCGGTCATTTCGGTGGGAATTGGCCTGTTGAGCAGTTGCAGTATTGTTGGTGCGATATCAGCTAACTTGCCCGAGTCGAGTTTGTAGGTAGCCGCATCGTCTCCTACGTAGATAAGGGGCACCTCGTTGGTGGTGTGTGCAGTTTGTGGCTGGCCGTTTGCATCGATCATCTCTTCGCAGTTGCCGTGGTCGGCAGTGATTAGCAGGCAGCCGCCCTGGTTTAGGGTTGCATCAATTACCAGTTGTAAATTACTGTCCACGGTTTCCACTGCGGAAATTGCCGCAGAGAGTATGCCGGTATGGCCAACCATGTCGGGGTTAGCAAAGTTGACAACTATAAAATCGAATTTACCCGAGTTGATATTTTCCACCAGCTGGCGGCCAACTTCATTGGCGCTCATCTGCGGTTTCTCGTCGTAGGTAGCGACCTCGCGTGGAGAGGGGATGAGTATGCGCTCCTCACCGCTAAATGGCTCTTCGTTGCCGCCGTTAAAGAAAAATGTTACGTGTGCGTATTTTTCTGTTTCTGCAATGTGAAGCTGCTTTAGTTTAGCGTTAGCTATGACTTCGGCGAGAATGTTGGTGTAGTTGTCTGGAGGGAAAGCAACCGGAAGTTTCAATTCGTCGGCATATTCGGTCATGCACACAAAGTCGGCCAAGTCTATGCGTGGCCCGCGCTCGAAAAAACTAAATTGCTCTGTGGTAAATGCCGCAGATATCTCGCGTGCGCGGTCGGCGCGAAAGTTAAAGAAAATCACCCCATCGCCAGCACTGATCAGTGCTGGTTCGCCGATGACCGCTGGCTCAACAAACTCATCGGTTTTATCCTCAGCATAAGAGGCCTGAATCGCACTGGCACTATCGGCAAAGTTCTGCCCCGTACCCATGGTTAGTGCGTGGTATGCTTTCGCGACCCGATCCCAGCGTTTGTCGCGATCCATGGCATAAAACCGACCACAGATAGTCGCAACTCTGCCAGCTTTGAGTTGCACCAATTGCTGCTCAAGTTGCTGTAGATAGTCGCCTGCACTGGTGGGTGGAGTGTCGCGGCCATCAAGAAAAGCATGGATGCAGATATCTTGAATACCCTGCTCTGCTGCCATCTTTACCAGAGCGTAGAGGTGGCTGTTTAGCGAGTGCACGCCACCGTCTGAAAGTAGCCCCATCAGATGTAGTTTGCCCTGGCTGGTGCGAGTTTTTTTTATGGCGTCAACCAGCACACTGTTGGTGAAAAAATCACCATCGGCAATACTTTTGCTGATGCGGGTCAACTCCTGATAAATAATGCGTCCCGAGCCAATATTTAGGTGCCCGACCTCGGAGTTGCCCATCTGTCCTTGGGGCAGGCCAACCTCTAGACCGGAGGCTTTTAGCTGGTTGTGGGGATATTTTGCCATCAACTGATCAAAGCATGGCGTGTTGGCCAGGGCAATTGCATTGCCGGTAGTTGCGCTACTTAGTCCCCATCCATCCAAAATGGTGAGGACTACTGGTCTCTTTGCCGCTGCTATATGCTCAGTTGCGCTCATGATTTATGCTCCAGCTTGGGGTGCAACCTGAGAGATAATGTCGCGATTCTCAATCATTTTGCGGAAAGCAATGCTGTAGCTGCCCCAAGTGCCGCAGGCATCGCAACGACTTTCCCATTCTAATGTGTGCTTACCACAGGTGTCACATACGTAGCCGAGGCTAAGTTGATTGTCTACACCCAGAGCTTTCTGATATTCATCAATGGCTTCATCGATGCGGTTTCTGCGGCGGTGAGCTTCGGCGAGTAACAGGTGGATTTGTGGAAAGTCTGGAGCCGAGCTCTCAACTGTATAGATATGTTCCATCGCCTCTTCGACCATCTCCAAGCGCAGGCAGAGTTTGCCGTAAAAGAAACGTAACACTAGGTCATTGCTGCGTGCAGCCATGGCGCTGGAGTAAAATGCCAGCAATGATTTCGGGTCTTCGAGTTGAATGTATAGATTTTCCAGACGGGAGAGGAAGACACTGCGTCCCAGTTTGTTGTAGCTATCCTGCCAAGTTTTAGCAGCGTCATCGCTGTTGCCACTCTGCAGGTAGGCATCGCCAAGGGTGACACGCGCTGCAACAAACTCACTGTTCTCTTTTATGATCTGTTTTAGAGCTGCAATTGCTTGATCACTCTCGTCGTTGGCTAGTTTTTGCTTGGCCACCTCGTAGCGAATCGATAGCATTTGCTCCTTCTCTTCTTGAATTTTGTTACCGCTTAGACCGGCCTTGAGCAGCCGTTTTTGCAACTCCTGCGCCTCTTCCCAGCGCTGGTGGCGCATGTGGATGTCGCGTTGTGCCCGAATTGCCTTACGGTTATCCTTTTCGTGTTCAAGGATCTCTTCATACTCTTTACAGGCCGCATCATCTTGGCCAAGATCCTCATAGGTCGAGGCTAACTTAAACAGTACCTCAATGCTTTTGCCGTCGATGCTTTTTGCTTTGCGCAGCAGGGTAATTGCCCCCTGTTTGTCACCCTCTTGGCTGTTGACGCTGGCTAGAGCTATGTAACCCTCAATCTTATTTGGGTCTTTGTCGATGGCTTTTTGCAGTAGGCTGTGGGCACGCTTTATATCACCAGAGAGTAGACGGCCTACACCTTCGCGGTACACACTGTCGATCTCTTTGGTCTTTTTGTCCGAACGGTTGCGCATCCAAGAGCGCAGCCCGTAGCTAAAGGCACCGTAGAGGTGAAAACCGTAGCCGATGAAAAGGCCGATGAGGATACAGCCTATTACGACAACAGTTACCGGATAGGTAATGGAGTTGTCTGGCAAGAAGAAGATTGTCATCTCTTGCGGATTGATCCCAGAGAAGAAGACAAAGAAAGCCAAGAACATGATAACGACTAGTAAAAATGCCATGAGGGTCATACTGTCCTCCTGTGGGTCAAAACCCAATAAATTAAAATATATACAACATCAAATCTTGAATAATTTAAGATCTATTAGTAAACGCTGGTGTTAACTGTTGTGATATGGTTCGCGGCGGATAATGGTGAAACCACGATATATCTGTTCCATTAAAAAAAGACGTGCCATCTGATGCGTAAAGGTCATAGCTGAGAGTGAGAGTAACTCCGAGCATTGGCTTTTCAATTCATCAGTTAAACCATAAGCACCGCCGATAATAAAGCACAAATTTGTACAGCTGCTGCTTAATTGGCGCTCGATATTGGCGGCAAATTTTTCTGAGCCAAGCGCGACCCCAGTTTCATCGAGCACAATGGTGTGAGCCCCTGCTGGTATCTTTGCGCTAATGCGCTGCGCTTCGCTGGTACGAATAAAGTTAATGTCGGCTTTTTTACCGCCCCGTTTCTCCTCTTTTAACTCAATAATCTGCAGTGTGGTATAGCGTTTAAGCCGCTTTTCATACTCAGCAACTCCCTGACGAATAAAATCCAGAGAGAGCTTACCTACACATATCAGGGTAATCTTCATTGCCTAGTGGTGGTTAACTGCTGGGCAGCGTTAATTGTGGTGCTTCAGACCATAAACCATCCAGGTCGTAGAACTCACGTACCTCCTGTTGAAATACGTGTACCATTACGTCGCCGTAGTCAATTAAGACCCAGCGCCCCTCGTTCATTCCCTCTATGGCAATGGGTGAGAGGTCATAGTCATTTTTTAGACCCATACGTACCGATTCGGCAATAGCCTGTACCTGGCGGTCTGAAGTGCCCGAGGTTATGACTAAATAATCTGTTAGCGAGGAGAGTTCGCCGATGTGAAGTATGCTTGTGCTGAGCGCTTTTTTGTCGAGGCAGAGTTGAGCACACAACTGGGCGCGATGATCTGATTCCAAAGTGGTTTACCTTTCTGGCGGCACATACAGTTTGTGCGCGTGAATATATTGAGCAACAGGCGCGGGGAGAAGTGTCTCTATTGGCTGTTGCTGGGCAATCTTTTTTCTTATTTGGGTTGATGATATGTCTAAGAATGTCTCTTGGAGAAAGATCAACCGATGTCCACTCTTGTGGCGATACAAATCGAGTTTCGCATCATAACAGAACTGCTGGCGGATAGCAACGGGCAGCTCTGGTGGTTGCTCAGGCTTGGTTGCTCCTGGTCGCTGCGCAATGACTAGATTGCAGAGTGTGAATAGTTGTTTATATTTATGCCAAGTGGCGATGTTGATAAAGGAGTCCATGCCGATCAAAAAATAGAACTCATCGGCAGGGTAGCGCTGGTGCAACTGCTTGAGCGTATCCACCGAATAGCTTTTGCCGCCGCGCTGGCGTTCGATATCGCTGACCTCAAACTGACGCTGCGCGGATATGGCGCAGCGTACCATCTGTAGTCGATGCTCAAAGGCGACGATTTTTGCTGCATGTTTATGTGGCGGCAGGGCGGCGGGAATAAAAATTACCCTATCTAGTTGGCAATACTCCAATAGCTCGGTGGCAATTTTTAGGTGTGCATTGTGGATGGGGTTAAATGTCCCGCCGATTATCCCTGTTTTCATCTGTGCTACACCGTTGCAAGGGTGAGTATGCGTTGCTATTCGCGGATCTGACCATCGCCTAACACCACAAATTTGCGCGTAGTCAAATCTTCTAGCCCCATAGGGCCGAAAGAGTGCAATTTAGTGGTAGATATGCCAATTTCTGCTCCCAAACCCAGTTGGTTGCCATCCGAGAAGCGCGATGAAGCGTTGACCATGATGACACTGGAGTTGACGCTACGCAGAAACTGCTGTGAGTTGTGATAGTTGTTAGTCACTATAACCTCTGTATGCAGTGAGCTGTGGCAGCGGATATGCTCGATCGCTGCATCAATATCATCCACTATGCGTACGGCCAGAATCAGGTCAAGATATTCAGCGTCCCAATCTGTGGCGTCCGCAGCAACTGCTTGAGGTGCCAACGCACAGGTGGCCGGGCAGCCGCGCAGTTCTACTTTTAGCTGTGTGAGCTCAGCGGCAATGCGTGGGATAAAGCTGGCGGCAATATCCTTGTGCACCAGCAGTGTCTCCATGGCGTTACACACCCCAGGGCGTTGTACTTTAGCGTTGATGCAGATGGCGCTGGCCATATTCTCATCGGCTCCGGCATCGACAAAGGTGTGACACACCCCTTTGTAGTGTTTAATTACCGGAATGCGCGAGTTCTCACTGACAAAGCGAATCAGGCTCTCGCCACCGCGCGGTATGATAAGATCGATCTGCTCATCACATTTTAGCAGCTCGCCCACCGCGCTGCGCTCGGTGGTGGTTACCACCTGCAGTGCTGCTGGAGGTAGATCCATGGCTTCTAATTGCGTGGCCAAAATTTTGCCGATGGCGCTGTTGGAGTGAATGGCTTCGGAGCCGCCGCGCAAGATTACCGCGTTGCCGCTTTTTAGGCACAGGGCGGCAGCGTCTGCGGTGACGTTGGGGCGTGACTCAAAGATGATACCGATAACCCCGAGCGGAATGCGCATGCGTCCAACTTCAATGCCGTTGGGGCGACGCACCATGTTGCTGATCTCACCGACAGGATCGTTTAGCGCAGCTACTTCGCGCATACCAGCAGCCATGGCGGCAATACGTGCATCATTCAGGGTGAGACGGTCAATCATCGCTTCAGATAGACCGTTAGCCTGCGCTGCGACCAGATCTTTAGCGTTCTCCAGCTTTAGTTCAGCGGCCTGTTGTTCCAGCGCTGTAGCCATACGCTCCAGCAGTTGGTTCTTAACAGTGGAGGAGGTGTTGGCCATTACTGTGGCGGCCTGTTTGGCGGCGGTGGCTATGGTTTTAATCTGGGCTGCTACGCTCATAATCTGCTCCTTGTGTGTCGCCTGTGGCTATGGTCGGATGGTTTACTATTCGTCATCATCATCAATAAGCACTAAATTGTCGCGGTGAATTATTTCATCACCATATTTGTATCCGAGAATGCTGACAATCTCTGAGGTTTTTTTCCCCATTATCTGCAACAACTCGGTCAGGGTGTAGTTGGTTACCCCCTTGGCAAACTCAACTCCATCGGTATTGCACAGTTGCACCGCGTCGCCGCGATCAAAACCACCCTCTACTCCCTTGATACCCGAAGGCAACAAGCTGCTGCCCTCCTTAGTTATGGCGTTAAAGGCTCCAGCGTCGACAAAGAGTTTGCCGCGGGGTTTTTTAGTAAAGGCGATCCAGTGTTTTTTTGCCGCCATGCGGTTAGAGCAGGGGATAAAGTAGGTGCCAACATCTTCTCCGGCAAAAAAACGTTGCAGGTTGCCAGGGGCGATGCCATTGATTATGGCGGTACCGACCCCCTGCATGGTGGCCCGTTTTGCTGCTTTAATTTTGGTGTACATGCCGCCGGTGCCAACGTCGCTGGTGCACGCCCCAGCCATGTGCTCAATCTCTTCAGTAATGCGTTCCACTTCGGAAATCAGTTTGGCTTCGGGGTTGGTGCGCGGGTTGCTATCGAATAGGCCATCCACATCGGAGAGGATAACCAGTATATTGGCTTCGCACAGATTGGTAACCATGGCCGAGAGGTTGTCGTTGTCACCGAAACGAATTTCATCCACCACTACAGTATCGTTTTCGTTGATAATCGGCGTTACCCCGTAATCTAGCAGGGTCATTATGGTATTCCGTGCATTGAGATAGCGGCGGCGGTTGGCGAGGTCATCACGGGTGAGCAATATCTGGGCGACATTCTCTCCGCGCGCGCGAAAGGCGGAGCGGTAGCTGCGCATGAGGCGGCTCTGCCCAATGGCGGCAGCGGCCTGTTTCAGCGGGATGGTCTGTGGTCGGCCGCTGATGCCTAAATCGCCTTTACCTGCGGCAACTGAGCCGGAAGATACTACAATAACTTCGTGCCCCTGTTGGCGTAGGGCGCAGATCTCTTCGGTAAGGCTGACAATGCGTTGATTGTTGAGGCCATCGCTTTTGGTGATTACAGCACTGCCAACTTTAATAACGATGCGTTTAGCTGGTGCAAGAAGAATAGTGCGCATGATGGAACATCCTGATCTATTATGCGTCGCCTGCGCGGAGGTGGTCTAAGCGAGTACCTATCTCTTCAATAAGTGCTTTTATCCCATCACCGGTGACGGCTGAAACACAGTATACCGGATAACCCAATTTTTCAAACAGTGGGGCAACTGTGCTGGCTAATTCCCGTACTTCGGTAACATCTTTTTTGGTCAATATTACAATTTGTGGCTTGTCGAGCATGGTTGCATCATGGCGTTTCAGTTCTGCGTTGATGATGTTGAAATCGCGCAGATAATCATCCTCGGGGGCACTGGTTAAATCAACCAGGTGGAGAAAGAAGTCAGTACGCTCGACATGGCGCAAAAATCTGGTGCCCAGTCCCTGACCGTCACTGGCCCCCTCGATCAATCCGGGAATGTCAGCCATGACAAAGGATTTGAAACCACCGTAACGTACCACCCCTAGATTGGGCACTAGGGTGGTAAATGGATAGTCGGCTACCTTGGGGCGCGCGGCAGATACGGCACGAATAAGGGTAGATTTGCCTGCGTTGGGCATGCCTACCAGTCCAACGTCGGCCAACAGCTTTAACTCAAGGCGCAGGGTGAGGGTTTCTCCCGGCACTCCTGGCTGGGTGTAGCGCGGTGCACGGTTGGTGCTGGTAGCAAAGCGTGCATTGCCGCGACCACCAAGACCGCCGCTGAGTAACTTAAAGTTTTGGTCTGGTGCTGTGAGGTCAACGAGTAGCTCGCCGCTATCGGCATCGTACACCAGGGTGCCAGGTGGTACATTGATGGTCAGCGCATCGCCACCCTTGCCGTGCATGTGCTTGCCCATGCCGTGCACGCCGTTACCCGCTTTATAGTGGGCATTGTAGCGAAAGTCGAGTAGCGTGGTCAGGCTGGAGTCGGTGCGCAGATATACATCGCCGCCGTTGCCGCCATCACCACCATCTGGGCCACCGCGGGGGATAAATTTTTCGCGGCGAAACGACAGGCAGCCACGGCCACCATCGCCAGCCTTTACATTTATTTTTACCTCATCGACAAAGCGCATGTTGCTGTTATTCCGTTTGCTTAAATTGCTAAAAAACTTAAAAGAGCTGGTGTGTCTAGTGCCTGTAACTACAGGCTAACATAGAAAAGCCCGAAGTTCCTCGTTAGAACTTCGGGCTTCTACATATTTGTGCTGCAGGGACGACTAATCAGCGTAAACGCTAATCTGTTGGCGTTTCTTGTCCTTGCGCTCAAATTTGACAACACCGTCAACTAGTGCGAATAGGGTGTAATCCTTACCGCAGCCGACGTTGTTGCCGGGATGAAATGTGGTGCCGCGTTGGCGAACCAGGATTGATCCAGCAGTAACTTCTTGACCACCAAATCTTTTCACTCCTAGACGCTTACCAGCACTGTCACGGCCGTTTCTGGAACTGCCGCCCGCTTTTTTGTGAGCCATGAGTTGTCTCCTTCTTAAGCCTCAATGCCTGTAATTTTCAGACGAGTGATTGTCTGACGGTGTCCATAGGTCTTGCGATACCCTTGACGACGCTTCGATTTAAAGACAAGAACTTTCTTGTCTTTGCCCTGCTCTACAATACGAGCAGTAACCTTTGCGCCAGGCAATAGAGGTGTCCCGATTTTAACCTCTTCTCCGCCGACCATGAGGACCTCGCCGAGTTCAACTGTCTCACCAACTGAACCAGCAATTTTTTCGATTTTTACTGTGTCACCTTCGGATACTTTATACTGTTTTCCTCCAGTCTTGATCACCGCATACATGTACTTCACCTCGCTCTCAATTTTTTTAGTTCTTTCGTAACAGCGCACTCTATCTGCTGGGCTATGCAGTGTCAAGAATTATTTTTGTGCTCTTTAGTGGTCACACAGGTTGATGCCAGTGGTTAAATTGCCAGCTAAATAGTTGTCTACGATGACCTGTACCGACTCCGCTGGCGCTCCAACTACAACCTTAATACCACTGTCGTTAAATAGTTGCTGGGCGCGTTGTCCCATGCCGCCGGCGATGATTAGGTTTACGTCGCGTTCGCCAAGCCATGCTGGGAGAAGACCTGGCTCATGTGGTGGAGCTTCAACTTCCTCAGTGGCACTGATGTTGTTGTTAGCATCTATGGTAACAATGGTGAAGGATGCACAGTGGCCAAAGTGCATAGCTAACTTGCCCTGGGCGGTAGGAATGGCGATTTTCATAAAGTCTTGCTCCGTCTGTTGGTGGTTAAAGAATTGCTCTACAATATAGCTATTAAAATTAAATTTCAATTGCTGCACAGAAATTTTGCCAGATTTGCTTGATAGAGATAGCTGCGATGCTGTCGCCATATTCGACGATAGTTTTACCGGCTATCTGCGCTTTGGTGATGTGGGAATCGTAGGGAACCGTTCCAATCACCTGGGCTCCGTTTTCCCGCGCACTATCCTGTATCTCTTTTGTCATGCTAGGGTTGATGTCCCACTTGTTGACGCAGATGTAGGCCGGAATGTCGAAGTGCCGCGTTAGCTCTAGTACCCGTAATAGATCGTGCTTACCGCTGCAGGTTGGTTCGGTGATGATAAAAACCGCATCGGTGCCGGTGGTGGCTGCGATAACTGGGCAGCCGATCCCCGGAGGGCCATCGATCAAAACCAGATCACACTGCTGCTGTTGTGCTAACTCATGCGCCTGTTGGCGCACCAAGCTTACCAGCTTGCCAGAGTTTTCTGCTCCAATGTCGAGACGGGCGTGAATCATGGGGCCGCATCTAGTTATAGATCTATACCATTCACCGCAGCGGCGCTCGGGAAAGTCTATGGCTTGTTCTGGGCAGAAGGTGACACAGACGTTACACCCTTCGCAGGAACTTGCGACAACCGCGTACTTGCCTTCATGCGCGACAATAGCATCGTAGCGGCACAGGGATTGGCAGGTACCGCAGGCGCTACACTTCTGTTCGTCGATACAGGCAATATGGCCACTGAAGAAGGGGTGAGACTCCTGCTCGCTGGGGGCGAGTAACAGATGAAGATCGGCGGCATCTACATCACAGTCGGCCAAGACCGCATTTTTACTCAGGGCGGCAAAACTTGCAGTGATACTGGTTTTGCCGGTGCCCCCTTTGCCGCTTATAATAACTATCTCTTTCACTGTTCCCCCTTTGTGCTTGTATCTACGTCGCTAGTGATTTTATCTATCAAGGCGCGCAGTTGTTGTGCTAGTTCCGGCATTGCCTCCAGCAATCCTTCGCCGCGCGAATAGGCATTGGCTACGCGGCGATCATCCGCTATTTGGAGCAGTAGTGGTATGTTCTCGGCGCTACAGTAGTCGCTGACGCGGTTATCGCCACTGCCGGCGCGATTTACCACCACGCCAAAGGGTAGTGCCATGCTGCGCATGGTCTCTACTGCCAATATCAGATCGTGCAGGCCAAAGGGGGTTGGTTCGGTAACCAGAATAACAAAATCACTCCCAGTAACCGCTGTTATCATGGGGCAGGATGTGCCCGGAGGACAGTCGATAATGGTCAGCATATCGGGGCGGATTTTCTTCTTTACCGCACGGATCACCGGTGGTGCCATGGCTTGACCGATATCAAGGGTGCCCTTGATAAATTCAATATTGCTGTTGCGGCCACAAGCGCAGGCGCTGTCAATACTGCCGATAACCTTCTCTTGCTCGTGCAGAGCTTTCTGTGGACATACCAAAATACAGCCGCCGCAACTGTGGCACATGTCGCCGAAAATCATGGTCTTGTCGGCAATGGTGACAATGGCGCTGAACTGACAAATTTCACCACACTTACCGCAGTTGGTGCATAGCGCCTCGTCCAGTTCGGGAATGGCTATGCCCACCTGCTCATGGCTGGTGAATTCTGGCTTAATGAAGATATGGCCATTTGGCTCTTCAACATCACAATCGAGCAGTTGTACTGCTGCGGTGCTAGCCTGAGCCAAAGCTACGGATAGGGTAGTTTTTCCTGTGCCCCCTTTGCCGGAGGCTATCGCTAGTTTCATGTTGTTAAACCCAATGTCCTTCAACGTTAGCATCTTTAGCTGGTTGTAGTTTGCCGCTGGCGTACTGCTCTAGTGCCTCTTGTATGGTGCCAGTTTCGCAGTGGTAGATAGCTATACCGGCAGAGCTGAGCACTGTGAACGCCTTAGGGCCGCAGTGTCCGCTGATTACAGCTTGCGCGCCACTGTCAACTACAGTTTTTGCCGCTTGAATTCCGGCACCCTGAGCAGCGTTGAGGTTTTGCTCGTTCTCTACCATGCTAAAAGTTTTTTGTTCTGTATCGTAGACCAGAAAGCGTACCGCTCGACCAAACCTTGAGTCTATGGGCGCATCTAATGTGCTCCCCGAGGTGCTAATGGCAATTTTCATAATAGGCGTTGTCCCTTATTTAGAAATAGATAAGATTAGCGCCACTGTGTAGCAACCAGTGGCGCTAATCTTGGGTAATGTTACTTGTTGAGCAGGTCTTTGATGCTACCAGTAATAGAGTTTAGTTGCTGCTGCATCTTATTCATCTGCTGTTGCAGTACGCTACTGTTGTCTGCTGTAGTGTTTGGTGTTGCCATGGTTGCGCGATTAAGACCGCGTCCGCCGCGTCCACCAATGCCACGACCCAGCTTTTGATTCATACCCATACCGCGACCTGCGCCCATGCCTGCGCCAGCGCGGCTGCTAGTGAAACCGCCGGTAGCATTGCCACTGCATAAACCAGCGCCACGTCCAGTCATTGATCCTTCACCGTTTGGTCCTGTTCTGTCTCCTCTTGGCATTTTTATTTCTCCTGTCTGTGGAAAGTTTGGTTCAAATAGAACTATTTTACCGGGCGCTGCTGTCCACCGCAGCCACGCCTTCCCATTCTGCCCATTCGCCCAGGATTGCCTGCCTGTTTATCCATCTGGTTGCGCAAGCAGTTGCGTCCGCAGCCGGGCATAGAAAATTTCTTATCCAATAAGTTACCGTTGAGCCAGGTCGTGATTATCTCCTGCTGTTCTCCAGCAACAAAAGGGAGCACTTCGATACCTAGCCCTTGAGCAAAGCGGCTGGTGTAACGGGTCATGGCACCGCATACCACCACCTGAACCTGCTGCTGGTGGAGAAAATGGAGCTTCTCTTCAGCAGAACCCGCTGGTAGCTGGATGCAGGCCGGAACATCCTGCGCTGCGGTGTCGTCCACCAGCAGTGCCTGTCCAGCCACGTCGAATACCGGCGCGATTCTGCCATTCCATATAGTAAAAGCTGCAATCATCAGTTTGCTCTCCGTGCAGGTTCTTAAGTTAATCTCCACTGCCAGCATTGGTGTACTGGACATTGTGCTTGCCTGTGGAGATGTTACTGGTAGATATAGCATCGGTCGTGCCAAGGGGGTAATTTGGCGGAAGTATGCAGATAAATATCTGTAATTATAGGAATATTAATCTTTGCAAGGGGAGTGTATGACTGGAGTAGCGTAGCGTTGACGCTACTGTGTAGCGCAGTTGTCACGCTCTATAGTTGCATTTGTGCTACGCTATCAATCCGTGGTAATACCGCGGCCATCCTGCTCGGGCAAGATAATGCCTAGCTGTTTGATTTTGCGGTACAGAGTGGTTTTGTGAATGTTGAGCTGGTGCGCCGCAGCACTGCGGTTGTAGTGGTTCTGCTCTAAAGCGGTCATTATCATCTGGCGCTCATTGGCGCTACGCCAAGTTTGCATGTCGGTAGCAGCCACAGGTGAGGAGGTTGTGCTGGCAGCTGCCTGTTGAGGTGGCGGCGCCGGAGTAGTTGGCAGGTTGTGGAGCTGCTGATTGCACTGCTGCTGCACTGCCGGTGGCAGGTGGTTGACCTCAATGGTTTGTCCGGGACACACCACAAAAGCCCGCTCGATGACATTCTCCAGCTCGCGCACATTGCCCGGCCAGCTATGGTTGATCATGCAGGTCATGGCTGGGGCACTGATGCCGATTATATTCTTATGCTGGAGCTGGTTGAAGTGGGCGATAAAGTGTTCTGTCAGCAGGGGGATATCTTCCAAACGTTCTCGCAGCGGCGGTAGGTCGATCTGTACCACCTGAATGCGATAGAATAGATCCTGGCGAAATTGTCCCTGCTCTACCATCTGCGCTAGGTCGCGATTGGTGGCGGCAATTACGCGTGCTTGAGCAACCTGGGACGTGGTGGCTCCCAGCGGTTCATAGCTCTGCTCCTGCAGTACGCGTAACAGCCGTACTTGCAGGGCCGGACTGATTTCACCGATCTCATCGAGAAAGATGCTCCCTTTGCCCGCTAGAGCGAAACGCCCAGGTTTATCGGCACTGGCACCGGTAAAGGCGCCTTTTTTGTGGCCGAACAGCTCGGATTCCAGCAGATTGTCGGGCAGTGCACCACAGTTAACCGCGATAAATGGCTCTGCAGCGCGCACGCTCAGATTATGAATAGCACGGGCCACCAACTCCTTGCCGGTGCCAGTCTCTCCCTGAATCAATACGGTGGTATCACTGCTAGAGGCCACGGCTGAAATTAGGTCGAAAATAGCCTGCATGGCGGGGCTGTGGCTGACCAGATCGCCCAGCTGATAGCGGCCTTTAAGCTGTTTGCGCAACGCTTCAACTTCACTTAAATCGCGAAAGGTTTCCGCGCCGCCAATTATTTTGCCACTACTATCGCGCAGCACCGCCGTGGAGACACTTACCGGAATGCGTTTGCCCTCGGCGTTGATGATGTAGCCGCTGCGGTTGATGATCGGTTTGCCGTCCAACAGGGTCTGGCGCAGGGCGCATTGGGTTTCACACATGCTGGAGCGAAACACCTCGGAGCACAACTGGCCGATGGCCTGTTCGCGCTCGGTGCCGGTTATCTGCTCGGCGGCGCGGTTAAACGAGGTGATGCGCCAGTCGGCGTCGACAGTAAATACCCCATCACAGATGCTCTCTAAAATGGCATCGGTGCTGGCACTGCTGGCGCGTCGCTTGCCGCTCATCTTAACCAGCTCCGATCTCAAATTGCTCTATGTGAAAATTGGGGCGAGCCACAATGCTGACCTGTTTGTCGAATTTGCGCTCGATCTCCTCAATAACGCTGTTCTCCTCATCGTAGAGCAGCGCCGCAACATCAGGATGCACCTGCAGGTTGACATTTTGCCCCGGTATTTCGCTGATCTCGCGTTTCAATTTGCGGAAGATCTCAAACACCATGGTCAGGCGGCTCTTGATATAGCCGGTGCCGTCGCAATAGGGGCAGGGCTCACACAGGGTGCGGCCAATGCTCTCGCGCACGCGCTTGCGCGTCATCTCTACCAGACCAAGCTCAGATATCTTGAGAATATTGGTCTTGCTCTTGTCGCTTTTTAGCGCCTCTTCCAAGCTACTGTGTACCTGCTCGCGATGCAGCTCTTTCTCCATATCGATAAAGTCGATGATGATCAGGCCGCCCAGATTGCGCAGGCGCAGTTGATAGGCGACCTCTTTTACCGCCTCCAGATTGGTTTTTAATATTGTATCTTCCAGATTACGCTTGCCGACAAAGCGACCCGTGTTGACATCTATGGCAGTCAGCGCCTCGGTCTGTTCTATGACAATATAGCCGCCACTTTTTAACCACACTTTGCTGCCCAGCGCTCGAGAGATCTCGACCTCCAGACCGTAGGCATCGAAGAGCAACTCCCTCTTTTGGTGCAACTCGATTTCGCACTGTAGCTCGGGCATATAGGTGCTGAGGAATTTAAGAATTTTGTCATATTCAATCTGTGAATCTACGATGATGTGGCCGATATCCTCGGTGAGGATGTCGCGCAGCACCTTGCTGGTTACATCCAGGTCGGAATGGACTAGCGCTGGAGCGCTGAGTGTTGCCTGCTTGGTGTCAATATCGTGCCACAGCTCCGCGAGGTAGAGCATGTCCGCCTGCAACTCTTGTTCACTTTTGCCCTCGGCGGCAGTGCGTACAATAAACCCCCGTCCCGGTTCGCGCAGGGATTCTACCGCTAGGCGCAGGCGCTCTTTCTCCTCCTCGTTCTCGATACGCCGCGAAATTCCGATATGGTCGATGGTGGGCATGTAGACCAGGTGGCGACCGGGTAGCGAGATGTTAGAGGTGATGCGCGCCCCTTTGGTGCCCAGAGGCTCTTTAGCGATTTGGGTCAAGATTTCTTGCCCCTCATGCAGCAAATCCTCAATGGGCGGCAGCGGTGCCAGCTCTTCACTTACTTCGGCATCGGGGTCGGCGCTAGTGCTTCTGCCATCGACATACTCAACCACCGCTTCCATCTGGTCGATCACGTCGGCGACGTAGAGAAAACCGGCTTTTTCTAGGCCAATATCGACAAAAGCAGCCTGCATGCCCGGGAGCACGCGAATAACTTTACCTTTGTATATGTTGCCGACAATACCCAGTTCACGGGTGCGTTCTATGTATAGTTCGGCAATGTGGCCGTTCTCTAGTAGGGCGATACGGGTTTCGTGTGATGTTTTATTGATGACCAGTTTTTTGGCCATGAGATACTCCTTTATTGGGGCGTTACGTGCCCCATTTACTTGGTTTTAATAAATGGTTTTAGTCAGCATAGTTGGTATTTATCTGTGCTAACGATACATCTATTTTACAAATTCCCAAAGTACGAACTACGTCAGCGTCAAGATTCAACAGGTGAGAAGCCATGGCAATAGGGCTGCCTTTGGTCAGTGTCATCACCAAACCCTGCGCTTGTAAACTGAGCTCTTGCACCCCTGTGCGCAGCTCAATAGTGGTTATTTTATCCCCTTGGTGGCGCTGGTATTCGACGCTAGTGGCCGCCATAAACTGCTCTATATCCTGTTGCAGGCGCGCGCGCTCACATGTCGCAGGCAGTGGCACCAGATAGTCGCTACTGATAATACAGGCACCGGGAGACGGGGTGCGCCAATGAACCTGCTGCGCTGTCTCTATGCTGAAACCATCGGGAAGTTCAGCGCGCAACAGCTCTAGCGCGCGTTCGGCGGCAAAGGGCTGAAACAGCTCGATATCGACAATCTCGGCCTGACTCTCCACCCCAGTAGGTAGAGCATCGGGAAAGGAGAGGCGCGGGTGCGGATGAAAGCCTTGTGAAAAGCGCAACGGCAACTGGCTGCGCTTAATGGCGCGTTGTAGTACCGTCATAAATTCCAGATGGCTCACATAGCGCGCATTGCCGGTTTTGTGCAGGCGTAAACGTAACTTATAGCGCTCTTCGCCTTGCTGCGGCGCTGGGGTGGGTGCCACCAAGTTGGGGGCGCTGTCGGCGTAGCGCATCTTAATGTTTTCACCATCGCACACGCCACAGTTGTTGCACTGGGTGCTGCGGCAGTCGGGAGTGTAGTGTAACGCCAAAGCGTTGTTGAGCTCGTCGATAAAGTAACTTTTGGGGATGCCACAATCAATGTGATCCCACGGCAGTGTCTCATCTAGTTGGCGCTGGCGCAGATAAAACTCAGGCTCGATGCCGCAGTCGCTAAAGGCCTGTTGCCATTTGGCAAAATCGAACTGTTCGCGCCAACCATCGAAACGGCAGCCGAGTTCCACGGCGCGCATGAGCACCTTGCCTAAGCGGCGGTCGCCACGGGAAAAGACCCCCTCCATGATCGACAGCTGCGCTTCGTGCCATTTAAGGCGCAACTTCTTTTTGCTCAGAGCGTCGCGCAAGTATTGTTGGCGGTTGCGGGTCTGCTCTAGGCTGAGCTGAGCTTGCCACTGAAATGGGGTGTGGGCTTTGGGTACAAAGGTGGATACCGAAACATTGACGTCGCCGCCGCCCTCGGTGCCCTTGGCGCTGCGCTTCACCTGCGCCGATAGCTCAACGATGCCATCGAGGTCGGCGGTGGTTTCAGTGGGTAGCCCCATCATGAAGTACAGCTTGATCAGCCGCCAGCCCAGAGTGTAGATGGTGCGGCTGGTGCTGAGTAGATCTTCGGCTTTGATCCCCTTGTTGATCACCTGGCGCAGACGCTCCGTGCCTGCTTCTGGCGCTAGGGTGAAACCGGTTTTGCGCACCTTGCGTACCTCGTCGATGAGCTCATCGGTGAGAGAGCCAACGCGCAAACTGGGCAGAGATACCGCCACCTGTTCGTTAGCGTAGTGGTCCATGAGATTTTTCAACAGCGGTTCGATGGCGCTGTAGTCGCCGCTGGAGAGAGATAACAGCGACACCTCGTTGTAGCCACTGTGGCACAGCGATTTTTCGATTATATCGGTTATCGTCCCCGCTTGGCGCTCGCGTACTGGGCGGTAGATATAACCTGCCTGACAAAAACGGCAGCCGCGCGTGCAGCCTCGCGTGATCTCCATGGCCACACGGTCATGCACGGTGTGCATAAATGGCACTAGCGGTTTGCTGGGGTAGGCGGCTTTATCCAAGTCGGCTACAAAGCAGCGCTTGACCTTGGCGTAATCGGCGTGCTGCGGAGTTATGGCCGCTACTTCGCCAGTCGGGGTGTAGCTGACATCGAAGAGCTGGGGTAGATATATCCCCTCAATATGCTTCAAACGCTGATATAGCTGCGCGCGTGTTTCACCGGCCTTACGGCTGGCGCGCACGGCTTGACACAGCTCGATTACCGCCTCTTCGCCGTCGCCGATCAGGGCACAGTCGATAAAATCACTCAGCGGTTCGGGGTTGAAGGCGCAGGGGCCACCGACAACAACCAACGGATGCTCGGCACTGCGCTGCTCGCGCAGGAGCGGAATGTCGGAAAGGTTGAGCATGTTCAGCACATTGGTGTAGCATAGCTCATATTGCAGGCTGAAGCCGATCAGATCAAACTCTTTGAGCGGGGTGTGCGACTCCAAGCTAAACAGAGGTGTTGCGGCGGCGCGCATCTGCTCTTCCATGTCTGGCCAGGGGCAATAGGCACGTTCCGCAGCCAGCCACTGCGGTTGGTTGAGAACATGATAGAGAATGGCTGAGCCAATGTGGCTCATGCCGATCTCGTAAGTGTCGGGAAATGCAAGTGCAAAACGGATGTCGACAGTGTGGGGATCTTTTTTTATGGAACCGGCCTCACCGCCTAAGTAGCGGGCGGGGCGGTTGACGTGGAGCAGGGCATCACTGGTTTTCATCATTGTCTTTCATATAGTTCATGTTAAATTAGCCCGTTGCGTCATAGCATTGCTATGGCACAGGGTGATCGGTCAAAATAATCGTAATTGATCAATTTACAATGGTGGCTACCTTAGTTACAAGAACTTTCACCATTGCGGTAATATTAGGGGGAAGATTAAGACTATGAGTAGGAGTATTAGTAAGTCTATTGGTCAACCAGTCATAGATACGCATCTGAAACGTCCCGAGGTCGATCTTCATGTGCATACGGTGGCCTCCGGCCATGCCTATAGCACTATCGAAGAGATTACTCGCGCCGCAGCGGCAAAAGGAGTGCGCGGGGTGGGGATGTCCGATCACGGGCCAGCCATGCACGGCGCCCCGCACGAATATCACTTTATGGCGCTGCGTTTTATGCCGGAATGGTTAAATGGTGTCCGCGTTTTCAAAGGGGTTGAGGCCAATATCCTAGCTGGCGGTCGCGTCGATCTCGGGGATAACTTTTTGCGGGATTTAGATGTTGTTCTGGCCGGATTTCACGTCGATTGCGGCTATACGGGAACCACAGCGGCTCAGAACACTAAGGCTATGCTGCAGGTGATGGAGAATCCGCTGGTAAACATTATCTCCCATCCGGGTAATCCCGCCTTTCCCATCGACTATGAGGCGGTGGTAAAACAGGCGCTAGCCACCGGCACCGCACTAGAGATCAATAGCTCATCGTTAGGCAATGCCCGCTGTGGTAGCAAACCGCACTGTATGGAAATCGCCCGACTCTGTGCCGAGCACGGAACGCAGATCGCCATCGGCAGTGATGCGCATATCTCGGTAACCGTCGGCGAGGTAGCTGCTGCCGTGGAATTGGCCCTAGCTGCCGGTGTGCGCTGGGAGCAAGTGGTTAATCGCACCTTAGAATCGACACTGAAGTTTTTAAATATTGAAGGGGATGTAAACATATGAAACTCATGCAGGCACGGCAGCAGATTGTCGCTTATGGGGTGAAGATGATTCAAGCGGGGTTGACCACCGGCAGCGGCGGTAACCTGAGTATTCTCGATCCCGAAGAGGATCTTATCGCCATCGGCCCCAGCGGTATCGATTATGTCGATGTTGGCATCGAAGATGTGGTGATTGTCAACCGTAACGGCGAAGTTGTCGAAGGCAGATGGAAACCCTCCAGCGAGCTGAGCTTTCATCTAGCACTATATCGGCAACGCCCAGAGATCCGTGCCGTAGTGCACACCCACTCGGTGTACGCCACCACCATCGCCTGTCTAAATTGGGAGATTCCCGCAGTGCACTATCTGGTGGCCTTCTCGGGCAATAAAGTGCCTCTAGCTCCATATGCCACCTTTGGTAGTAAAGAGCTGGCCGTCAATGTAGCGGAGCATATAGGCACCTACAATGCCTTGCTGTTGGCTAACCATGGCTTGGTGGCTATTGGCGCGGATATGCAGCATGCCTTTAATGTCGCCGAGGAGATAGAGCTGGTGGCGCGAATATACTATCAGGCTAAGTCCATCGGGCAGCCGGTGCTGGTTGATGCTGAAGAAATGCAGCGCGTGGGGGCGAAGTTTGCCACCTATGGTCAGCAGGATGAGGGGTAGAGTTGTGGTGTTGCTTGCGCAATGAGGAATAGGTAGGGCGGGCAATGCCCGCCATATTTGTGGTTAGGCAAATACTTGAGCCTAGTGCTTGATCAACTTTCATCTGGTGGATGATAACACTCAGCGGCTAAAGTAATGCGGGGTCGCGGCCCCGCACGCCGCCATCCTTTTAGAGTCATCCAAAAGGATGCAAAACATGACCCGCAAGTTGTCTTGTCCTTCGGATTCCCTCACTCCACTCGCTTACCCCGAGAAGCCCGTAAAAACTCGCGTTCCGCTCAGACAGTTTACGGGCAACCTTCTCGGTGACACTCATTGCGTTCGGCGGCGACAAAGAGGGGGGGGAGAAGCCGAGACCACCAACCAGTAGATAAAAGCTAAAACCGTTTCGTATTAATTACTACCGCTACAGCAACAAAGCAGCACCGTCCGCTGCCCTTAAAAGGGTAGCGGAACGCCAAAGTTGGCAAATGCCACATGGAATATTATTCAGCAAATAACAGAATATGCCGTCCGCAGGACGACCTTAAAGCCATTTTTGCTTACTTTTTGGGGCTTAGCAAAAAGTACGTCGCCTGCCGGGGCGAAACCCGGCGGTGTTGATTTTGAATTTGAGTGTCGAATTTATGCTTGAGGAATGTGATCAACTCTGATCGGTAAGATGGTAACACTCAGCGGTTAAAGTAACCCGGTGTCGCGCCACCGGACTGCGCCATCCTTTTAGAGTTATCCAAAAGGATGCAAAACATGACCCGCAAGTTGTCTTGCCCTCCGGGTTCCCTCCCTCCACTCGCTTACCCCGAGAAGCCCGTAAAAACTCGCGTGCCGCTCAAACAGTTTACGGGCAACCTTCTCGCTGACGCTCATTGCGCTCGGCTGCGACAAAGGGGGGAAGCTGAGACCACCAACCCCAAGGCAGAATCCAAAACTGTTTCGTACTAATTGTTACCACTACAGCAACAAAACATCACCGTCCGCTGCCCTTAAAAGGGTAGCGGAACGCAAATATCGTCAAGTGCATCCTAATTTTTTACAGAACGAAATAGAGAGATGCCGTCCGCAGGACGACCTTAAAGCCATTTTTGCTTACTTTTTGGGGCTCAGCAAAAAGTACGTCGCCAGCCGGGGCGAAACCCGGCGGTGTTGATTTTGAATTTGAGTGTCGAATTTATGCTTGAGGAATGTGATCAACTCTTATCGGTAGGATGATAACCCTCATAGGCTAAAGTAACCCGGTGTCGCGCCACCGGACTGCGCCATCCTTTTAGAGTCATCCAAAAGGATGCAAAACATGACCCGCAAGTTGTCTTGCCCTTCGGATGCCCTCTCTACACTCGCTTACCCCGAGAAGCCCGTAAAAACTCGCTACGCTCAGACAGTTTACGGGCAACCTTCTCGGTGGCACTCACTGCGTTCGGCTGCGACAAAAGGGGGGGGGAGTCTCGCTCGAATAATAGGTAGGGCGGGCACTGCCCGCCGCCATCTAAAACAACAATAAAACCCGTCGGGCATTGCCCGACCTACCCTCTAAAGTAGAATTTACACTAATCTGTGTAATTTTTGCAACTAGAATTACTCGGTTTATCGTGGAAGTGCATCTTTATATAAAATCACTAACGCAAAACGCCCCCAACAATCATTACGAATGTTGGGGGCGTTTTGAAGCAGTTATGTCGTTCTTGCTTTGAATTTAGAATTGATGAATTTCAAAGCGTTCTGCAATGCCGGCCTGTTGGAATGCACCATTGTACATTGCAGCAACGTCGTTGTAGATGATCTCTGGGAACAACGCAAACAGGTAGGTTTGAACATCCATATTCATTGTACCCATAGCTGTCACAGAATCTTTAAAGAACGCAGAAAAGGTTGCCTTTGCAGTAAACATTTGAGCAACAGCATCATCACCGTCTTGATATACGCCAGCCATGCACGGCATAGCCGGGCTGTGGTGCATGCCAGTACCAAGGGCCATCTCGGCATAGAACATGGTACATAGCTCAACAATTTGAACCTCATCATTGCTACCTAAAGCAAATGCGCGTGGGAATTTCCAGCCTTGAGTCATTAAAGGCATTTGAGCTGGATTTTGTCCGGTCCAAACAGGCAGGAAGAACATGTTTAACAAAGCAGGAAGATGTGCTTCCAAATCTGCAACATCGGAAAAATAAACATCAACAAACGGATCGCTATTAGGATCGCTTGGGTTGTACATAGGGTTGTCATAAGTTCCCTCGAAAGGGGCTTGACCTGTCCAAGCAAACAACTCGCCCATGAATTGACGAACTAGCAAGTTGAAGTTTTCCATTTGACCACCTGTTTTGTACATAGGGGCGGTCGCTTGCATGTAACTCTTAAGAGCATTTGCAACATCTTCAGCATCGCCACCAGGGATAGTAACGCTTGGTGTTGCGATGGTTGCAGGCAAACTCGCAACATCAGCATCGGTAATATCTAAACCTTCAAGCAGTGGATCAATGCTAAAGGCAGGCTTCTTGAACCAGAAAAAATCCGTATCGCCCATGTCCCAGTCAATAGAGGTTTCATAGTATAATGCGTTTTTGACTCCCGATTTGATCTGGGATTCAAGGCTTTTGCAATGGGCATTGAAAAGAAGATTTTCAACACGACTTAAATCAGAATAGCCGACTTTAGAAATTGCCATTGGGTTAAGCGCGGCAACAACAATATAGTCAGTCAACTTGTCTTCATTACCAGTCATATCGAGTTCAGGATGTGCAACACTCAGCATTTGCAAGGTTGCTCCAGAAACAGAATATACACTTACCGCCCAAGGCGCATTGATGCCGTATTTGGGTGACAGTTTTTTTAGGAAGTAATCATCTTTTGATGACCACAATTCAACCAGAGCGGCATATTCAGTAGTTCCTTGAATATTAACTGCGGGGAACTCAACGATATCTACAACATCAAGCCCTTCCATGTTCTCTGTTGCACTGATAGGCTTCAGGGAATAAAAACTGCTTTGGTCAAACTCGTCTTTAATCGCCTCGGCAACTTCATCAATTACTGTTTTCACATCGGTCGTACTTCTGTCTACAGCATACTTCGCGATGATGTTAAACGAATTAACATCATCCGAAGTGGCAGCATTTGCGGCAAACGCCATAAATACCGACAGAATTGTTACGGCTAGAGTAAACTTTCTTTTCACACAATACATTTCTCTCTACCTCCATAGCAAAAAATCGCTCCACAACAACAAAACACAACGTCTCGAAGAAAACAGAGCATTAATCACCGGTTATTTTGCAGAGATTGTGCCACCACGAGTCTCTTTCGATGTTACGGTAAATAAAAGCACCTCTGGTACTGATTGTGAATACTTCGGGGTAAGTCCAATTCGCGCCAAAAGGGAAACAAGCGAACGGTTTTGATCTATTAGTTTCTTTAAAGGATTTTATCTCAAAAGTTTTCTTAGTAGAGCCTCTTGCAAAACTATATTCGGTTTTTTGAATATTCTGCCTGAGCCCTCATAAAAGTCGAGCTTCAAAAACAACTTACTGATATTATTAAGTTACCACACCAAATAATAGACAGGAGGCTGCT
>Ga0265295_1000172_pt1 | contig 135786 bp, 112 predicted proteins | sample Munlansysbiofilm_FD_192503 | JGI IMG/M metagenome (GOLD analysis project Ga0265295, IMG submission 192503) | Leachate microbial communities from a municipal landfill in Southern Ontario, Canada - Methane capture system biofilm | ecosystem: Engineered > Solid waste > Landfill > Unclassified ... | reverse complement strand
AAAGAGAAAAACGCCTAACGAGGCGTATACCGCGATGCGGCCGGCGGTCCAACAGGCAGCCTAACTATGGACAGAGATTTCACTTAAAAATTAGAAGATCTTGTTCAGACAAGTGGAGCCACCTCTCCCTACTTTTAAACATTCCACAGACGATGCCCTCACCAACGATCAAACAAAAAGCATAGAGATACGTTCTGCTGCTCGGGACGGCTGGACAGCCGTCCCGAGCAGACCGATGAGCAATAATCAGTACGTATACCTCAAGCCCACATAAAAGTTACGACCGGGCATGGGGTAATCCATGGTATAGGCATAGTCTTTGTCAAAGATGTTATTCACCTCGGCCCGCAGCTCCAGCCGCCCCTTCCCCTCAATATCCAGCAGTCCTTTTTGTACACTCAGATCAACAACCGTGAAATCACCGAACTTTCGATACTCACCATAGGTCGGACTGCCTGAGTAATAGTTCCAGTCTTTAGAGTAGGCTTTGCCGATATACGAGGCGTTCAGCGTTGCCGACAAATCAACACCAGGGTGACTGAAAGACAGGCCATAGGATGCGGTCATCTTGGGGACGTACGGCAGGGTGTCCGGATCTTGAGCCACCATAAAGTCCGGACGGTGGTCCTCGTTTTTCCGCTGGGTCATCACGGTCAGGTTGCCGTAGGGTCGCAGCGAAAACGCCTGATCAAAAGCCTTGCCAACGTCAACGCCCAAACCGAACTCAAGGCCGGCATACACAGCTTCACCTGCGAGGTTTTCAAAAACTGTATTGGGATATTCTCCATAAGGCCTGACGGAACGAGATACGATCTTGTCTTTATAATCGGTATGAAAGTAGGTTAACTCCGCATCAACAAACTTCCAGGCCAGGTCAGCCCCCACTTCAAAACTCTGACTCTTTTCCGGATTTAAATCGGCATTGGGAAAATAGTTATACGAGTCACCCGCCATCTGGCGCGGTGTGGGCATATGGAAGCCTTCAGCATAGTTCACTCGCAGCTTGAGGATATCTATTGGTAACCAGGCCACACCCAGCGAAGGGGCAAAATTTGTGTCAGAGGACCGGATACCGGCGATCTTGTCGGTATTCTTGTACGAGTCATAGCGACCACCGGCAGACAGAATAACCTTCTCATCAAAAAGACGCAGCTTACCCAGCAGATACCCGGCGTAATCAGTGGATTTTGCACTGGTACGGGAAGAACCGTAGCCATAGTCCGAGGATGTGTCCAGATCATACCTGATGTAATCAAACCCGGCGGTCAGTGTGACAAGCTCTCTGTCATATGTCACGCGGGCCTGTCCCTGCTGCAGATCGGTATCACCGTTACTCCAGCCATCAGACACAGGATAGTGTACAGTTGACCAGGGAAGGTTGCGATCAGTGTAATTCAGGCGTCGGCTCTCATGTTTGCCAAATGTATAGTCAGCCGCCCAACTGAGTGTTTTATCTTTGGTCGCACCTGCATAACTCAAAGTGGTATTGGATGCGGTCTCATCAGAACTGCCAAACGAGTCCGGATACAGTGAGGAATCCGGCCAACCGCTAAAAGGGACCTGTCCGTCATCAAGCTTGAAGTAGTTGAGATGGGCGCCTATCCGGTGGTTTTCTAAAAACGTGTAGCCGGCGTCCAGGTCCACCCCGGTGCGGCCGTCAACACTGGTGTGCCGCCATTTTTCTCCGAATCCGGTTTCGTAATCACCAATTCTACTGTGTGTCAGGGCACCGGAAAAGTCAAAGCCACCCTTCCCGCCGGACAACGCCACCTGCTGATCAAAACGGCCATAGCTGCCGATTCCGAGCTCTGCACTGGTGGTAAAACCCTCCTCACCACGCTTGGTGATGATGTTCACCACGCCGCCAATGGCTGAAGTGCCGTACTGCACGGCCGCAGGCCCTCTGATCAGTTCAATACGCTCCACATTGCCCAGATCTTTCAGGTTCAGAAAACTGGTGCCGGTGCGGTGCCCGTTCAGTAGAATGAGCGTTGCCCCCTCCAGTTCATTGCTCATGGAGGAGTTGCCGATACCCCGGATATACAGAGCACTGCCGCCGGCGCCGTTACCGCTGGTCGTATAGGTCTGAAAGCCTTTTTTACTTAAAAATTCGCCCACATCTTTTGCTGTGGAGTTCCGGATCTCCTGTTCAGTAAAAACAACAATGTTGGACGTCACCTCCCGCTTGGTTGCTTCCGTTGAGTCGGCAGTGACGACCATTGTGTCTAAAACAACGGAGTCCTGTCCCCAGGACATGGTCGACAGTGACAGTGGTACCAGAACCAGTATCGATGCACCCAGTTTTTGTTTCATACAACTCCTCCCTCCCTTTGTTGTCCTTTTGCCGACACAGGCTGTCGGCGTTGATATGTTCTGCAAGCCCCTTATCTTGCAGCCTCAGCTCCGCAACATCTCTGTATCACAAATAAAAAAGGCGTCCTGAGTCGAAATCGACCCAGGACGCCCTGTTATCCTGAAAATTATACCCGCAAGACGCTCGTCCAAAGCAATCTACGGAAAAAACTTCAGGCAGGTCTTCTGACTTGTCCCGTTTTCGCGGCCTTCCCATCCTGATACAGGACAGTGACACGCAAAGGCGAAAACGCGTCGCACCAAAGAGCGACGAGAGGATTTACAGCGATGGGCTCGTCCCCGAATTGCACGGGGTTCCCTTGTTAGGCTACACAAGCACCTGAAGATACAGCTGACCATTAAAGTAAAACACCGGGATTGTCAAGCCCGGTTTACACAATACAACACACGGATAAACCGTAAAAACTGCATACAAATTTCCTTACCACGTTCCCTCCCCCGACTCTTCTCAAGACCCCACAGAACCCGATGCTATCCGCTGACAGCCGGGACCTTGTATCTGACTTTGCCCACCGGTTCGGGGAGAGATCTGTATCTGCGTACTGATCCGGTCTTTGAGGGCGGCAACATGCGATATGACACCGATCAGTTTACCGTCCTGCTGCAGGCCCGAAAGAGCCTCCAGCGCCGTATCCAAAACCTCTTCATCCAGGGTACCGAACCCTTCATCCAGAAACAGTGAATCCACCCGGACATTTTTGCCGGCCATCTGAGACAGGCCCAGTGCGAGCGCCAGGCTGACGATAAAACTCTCGCCACCGGAAAGATTTCTGGTGGACCGGACCTCGCTTGCCTGATAGGTATCGATCACATCAAGATCAAGCGGTTGTTTTTCATTGCGAATCAACAGGTAGCGATCGCTCATTTTCTGCAGTTGCCTGTTGGCGTATCCGATCATGATATCAAAGGTCAGCCCCTGGGCAAAGTTCCGATATTTTTTCCCGTCAGCCGAACCGATTAACTCGTGCAGGTTCTCCCACCGGCGACAGTCTTTTTTCTGGGCCGCTATCATTGCCTGCCTCTCCTGTATCCGCTCCTTTGCAACGGCATGCTCTTTTAACCTGTGTTCAAGACCGGCAATGGCATCTCGCGACTCTTTGAGCAATGCTTCACAGCGTGTACGTTGCAGCTCAAGTTCCTGCAAAGATTTATCAGTTACCTGGCGGCTCATCTCCCTGGCTAATCGCTTTTCCCGGTCCTCCTGCCGGGCGTTGAGGTCGGTCTGTCGATCGTCGAGCTTCTTTGCCTGTGCAGACAGTTCCGCCCGCCTGACAGCAGGAAGCATTGCCTCGACAACCTGCGTTTCATGGGTAAAACCTGCAGATCGGAGCTCAGCAAGAAATTCCACTTCGTGTTTGTGCAGCTCCCCCCCGCGCTGGTTGATGTTTTTTTGCAAAGATTCAATATGTGCCAGTACAGCCGTTTGCTGCTGCTGCACCGCACTGTATCGCTCCCTGGCCAGCTTCTCAGCTCTTTCAGCATCAGCCACACCCCTGCTGAGACGCCTTTCCTCAGCATCAGGATCTGTCGTGCCGTACAGTGCTTTGCGCTCATCACTGCTGCTGGTCAATGCTGTCTTGAATGCTCCCAGACGCTTTGTTTTTTCAATCAGGGCTGCATCCTGAGCTTCAACAATTGCATCTAACTGCTTGATTGCACCAGTGCTATCGACAAGCAGCCTTGCGAGTTTATCTTTTTGTTTCACCTTATCCAGCCAGGCATGCAGCCGTGCCCGAAGTATCTCCACAAGTGTTGCAACGTCGTATTGACCGATATCAGGGATACCCAGCGGCTGCAGTTTACCCGTCACAATCTGTCGGGATGCGGCAACAGCAGTACAGAGTTTTTCCAGGCTCTCCTTTGCCACGGCACATGTTGTTGCAGCGGTCTTTTGCGCATGGACAGCTGCTGACTCCAGCTTTTCAGCTTCTGCCAACCTCTCCCGAGCCAGACCTTCAGCTTTTTCAAGTTTTCTGATGACAGTCTCCTGATCCTCAGCCTTATTGATCAGCCGGGTCAACGCTGTAATCTGCTCTTCAAGCTCATGAACAGCTGGAACATTCCCCTTGGCAAACGGATGTTCCAGCGCACCGCACAACGGGCAGGCTCTGCCATCTTCCAACCTGGCCCGGTACTCTTCAAGCTCGGTTATCCGTGCCACATAGGCCATCTCGCGAAGCAGGCCATCCTTTTCAGTACGATATTCACGCAGCTGTCGATCTCCTAACACCTGCCGGAGGCTATCCCTGCCCTGCTGCAACGCTTGCACAGCTTTTTCCAGCACTTCCTTGTGGCCGCAAATATGCTTTTGATATCCGGCAAGTAACGTGATTGCCTCTTTCTGCTTGTTCACCGCCTGTTCATAATCGCGTTCTTTTTGAACAAGCTCCTGCTGCTGTGCACATAAAGTTTGCAGCTGTTCTTCAACACCGGTCAGCCCACTGATCAACCACTCATCCTGTGCATGCTCGCTGAGGTATTGATCTGCCTGCTGCAGTTGTTGTTCAGTATGGATACGTTTGTGCTGCTCCTGGGCAAGGGCCTGCCTGCTGGCCTCGATTTTCAGCGCATCCTGCCTGCACTCCTCTTCACCTTCTGCAACAGTCTGCTGTTGATCAGCAAGCCTCTGGTCAAGGAGGCGGACCTTTTGCAGTACAGGTGCAGCTTTTTTCAGCTCCTCTTTGACACGCATGGTCTGCTGCTCTGCTGCCTTATGTTCCCGGGCCTGATGTGTGGCAGCGGCTTCCAGTTGTGGAAGCATCTTTTCCTCTCTGACCAGCTTCCCCTGATCGTCTGCCTGCTGTTTGCGGACAGTGATCAACCGTGCATAGGTACCATCGAGCAAGGCTGCCTGCATTGCCTGATTAAGCCTGTCACGCTCCGGCTGAAAGGCGGCACTCTCCTTGTGCAGCCTGTTTGCCTCATTGATCAGATCAATACGTTCTTTTTGCAAGGCATTGATGGTGTTGCGCCAGGCGATACCCTTTTCTGCCACTGCAACCCTGGCCGTGCGTTCCTGTGCCTCTTTCTTCTTTATTTCAAGCGTCTGCCCTATCTCCTGTTCCTGTTCAGAAGTTAACACAACGATTCCCGCTGTCTCTGCTTCAAGAACAGCCAACTTCTCCCGTACCTGCTGCTTTTGTTCATGAACCCGCACAGATATCCGGCTGTAGATTGCCGTGCCTGTTATCTGTTCCAGGATCGGCGCCCGATCATCAGGTGCAGCCTGGAGAAATGCGGCAAAACCGCCCTGGGCCAACAGCATGGATCGGGTGAAACGGTCAAAATCCATACCTGTTACCGATTCAATCTGTTCCGCCACCTCTCTTATCTTTGACTCAACAATTGCACCTGTCTCAGCATGGGCGATTTCATGTTTCGGAGCCTGAAGCTCACCATCCGGACTTCTCCGTGCCCGGTGCTGGCTCCAATGGCTGCGAAAACGTCCGGCCTGCGTTTCGAAAGTCACCTCGGCAAAACACTCACCGGTCCGGCGGGACATGATCTCATTTGTGCTTTTGGTGACCCTGTTCAGGCGGGGAGTCCGCCCGTACAGCGCAAGACAGACAGCATCAAGGACCGTACTCTTACCGGCCCCCGTAGGGCCGGTGATGGCAAAGATCCCGTCGGCTGTATAGGCGGGATGCGTCAGATCTATCTCCCATTCACCGAACAGTGAATTGAGATTTTTGAAACGTATCTGCAGTATTCTCATCAACAGCCTCTCTATTCAGCCTGTACATCGTCTTCAGCAAGTGACAGAAGCGTTTCCCGGTAAGTGCGCAACAGTTCCGGACGCTGCTCTTCCGCCACTCCATGCATCTCAAGGCAGCGCACAAACACCTCCTCGGCGTTCAGGTCGTCAAGGGTCTCCTGTGCAGCAGTCTGCCGCAGTACCTGCTCGAAAACACGGGTATTCTTGATCCGCAAAATCTCCATTTCCGTACCGGCAACAGCTCTTTGCAAACGCTCACGCAGATCACCGATGACCTCATCCCCCTCGTAGATCACTTCCAGCCAGGCTTGAGAATCAGCGGCCACAAGTTGCATAATGCGGCTCTGTATAGTACTCCAGTCGCCCCTGATCTGTTCGAGCTTCTGCAACACCGGTACATCGATTAACTGCACAGATACGGCTGAACCGTTACAGGCAACCCGGCAAACACTCTTCTGGTGCTGTGCCTCTCCAAACCCCATGGGCAAGGGAGACCCGCTGTACCTGATGGTCTCAAGACCGTTCACCATCTGCGGAACATGGAGATGTCCCAGCGCCACATAGGTAAAACAGGGTGGAAAGATCCGGGCAGTGACATGGGCCAGGGAACCGATGTACAGTTCACGCACACCATCTCCGTCGACAGTTTTTCCTCCGCTGGTAAACAGATGTCCCATGCCGACAATGGGGATGTCGGCTCCCAGTTGCCGGCGTTTTTGCAGGGCCGCGGCAGCAACTGCGGCATACTGACGATGAAGACCATCAAGCAGCTTCTGTTCCTTGTCTTCAATGCTCTCCCCTGCCTCGGCAACGCGAATATCACGGTCCCGAAGATAGGGCACAGCGCAGACCAGCAGCTCGGGAACATCCTGGTCATCATAGAGAACCAGGACCTCGTCTTCAGGATCATCGGTAATGTTGCCGATCACATGAATATCAAGAGCTTTGAGCAGTTCTTTGGGCGCATTGAGAAAAGACGGCGAGTCATGATTACCGGCAATGATAACCACATGCCGACAGGAAGAGGCTGCCACCCTGTACAGAAAACTGTAGTAGAGGCTCTGGGCTCGATTACTCGGTGTGCTGCTGTCAAAGATATCCCCGGCCACCAGCAGCACCCTGATCGAATGGTCCTGGATTGTGGCAAGCAGCCAGGTCAAAAAGGCATCGAACTCTGCATAGCGTTTTTTGCCGTACAGACTCCGCCCGATATGCCAGTCCGATGTATGAAGAATATTCACAGGCACCTCTTGCTCTGAGATAAAAAGACATAAAAATGTCACCGCCACATGTTGATGAAGGGTCAGTTCAGCGGGTGCGATAAACGCGGGCACCGCAACAATGTTCATCGTCTGAAAAATCATCACTCTAACAGTGGGCAGCATCTTTTCAAATACTGGCGGCCAAGCTCGATCGCAACTTCTCTGTACTCAATGCCGACCTGTTTATCGGCAGACACCTCAAGGTACATGCCAATGAAAGTCTACGCATTTATCGAAGATCTCCCGTACTCTTGCGCAGGTTTACCAAAACAGGCAGACAAGCAAAATGATAATCTTAACGGCAACTCTTTGTAAAGACTATCGAATATCCGGGACACCACAAATACGTCAGCATGCGGACAGACTCTGCTATCTGCAAATAAGGAAAGTTTTCAATGAAAAATCTCGACACAGCTGCTATATGCAGGGATACTTTTGCAACGGCAGTGAAACAAAGAAAAAAAACGCTGTGGCCTCATACTGATTTCAAGGTACATTTCTGTTCGAAAAAACAGATGCGTTGCACGTATCCACAAAACAACCAGCAACTGCGATACTCAAAGACCATGGCAAGACAATGGCCGGAGGACAGCAGGACGGGAAGCGTTCCTGACAACCTCAGGATTAAGAATCTTCTGCACAGATAAAGTTTCTGACCAACCCGCTGCTGTACAAGAATCTCCGGTAACCCTAAGCTTTGACACACAAACACCTGACATGCTTTCTGTCTTTGAGACAAAAACACCCTGGCATTTAAGAAATAACAGCTTTGCAAAAATTCTATTTTATCAATACATAGCTCCTTTTATTCTGTTTTGTTAAGAGTGGAACTGATCTGAAGAGTGCTGTCACCATCGGGTAACAGTGATAACACCCAACTGTCGTTTTAAAAATTATGCACATTAAACAACACCACATTGAACAGGCCGCCGGAGTTACCGGTATTAACACCACAGACCTTGCCGCTTTTCTTGCCGAGGGAAGCAATCACAATTACGGACCGAACGAATGGCTCTTTCAGGAGTCTACTCCTCGATTATGGACCGGAATTATTCTTGAAGGCGAAGTAGAGATCGTCCGCGGTTTACATGGGAGAACCCAGCATATTATGACACTGTCGAAAGGGGCACTGCTCAGCGAGGGATTGCTCCTGGAAGATGATGTTCACATCAACGGCGCCTATACGCGTCATGGCGCAACCGTGCAGCAGATTCCACGGGAAAAGCTGGCAGCCTGCCAGAAGACTCACCCGGACCGGTACTATCGAATAGTTTCCCGGGTAGCTGTCGGTATCAATCGCCGGATGCGCCTGCTCTCCGATCAGCTCTACACCAGCAGACAAGAGACGCATCAAATAAATGGTTTCCGCACAGAGTACGACTCTCTGGGCCAGCGCGAGATCCCGAATCAGGCATACTATGGGGTGCAAACGCTGCGGGCCATGGAAAACTTTGCCATCTCCGGTGTGTTTATCCATAACTTTGAACACATGATTGAAGGAATGGCCATGGTGAAGATGGCCGCAGCTCAGGCTAATTACGAGCTGGACAGATTAGATGCGACGAGGATGGCGACTATCTGCACCGTATGCGATGAACTGCTTAAAGGTCAACTGCACGATCAGTTCACTGTTGACATGTTTCAGGGAGGTGCCGGTACCTCCAGCAACATGAATGCCAATGAGGTGATCGCCAACCGGGGACTGGAGTTGTTGGGACATCAGAAAGGTGATTATGTACATCTTCATCCCAACGATCATGTGAACTGCTCCCAGTCGACCAATGATGTCTACCCAACAGCGATAAAACTGGCGGTACTTCTGTCCATTCGCAGTCTCGTGCCGGCAATGCATGAACTGGAAAGAGCTCTGAAGCGAAAGGCTGAGGAGTTTAAAGACGTACTCAAGATGGGGCGGACCGAAAATCAGGATGCTGTCCCCATGACACTCGGTCAGGAATTCAGCGCCTACGCAGTGATGATAGGCAGCTCTATTCGGGCAGTGGAGCATGGGGCCGATGAGCTGCTGGACATCAATATGGGAGCGACCGCTATTGGTACCGGTATTAACAGTCCACCCGGTTACGCGGATCTGGTGACCAAAAAATTAGCGAAAATCAGCGGCTTTCCCCTTCGCCGGGCACACAACCTGGTGGAGGCCACCCAAAATGCGGGTTCCTTTGTCCAGATGTCCGCCTCCCTGAAACGAGCTGCCGTACAGATCTCAAAAGTCTGTAATGACTTACGCTGGTTATCATCCGGCCCCCGATGCGGGCTCAACGAAATCAACCTGCCGCCGATGCAGCCCGGATCAACGATTATGCCCGGTAAAGTAAACCCGGTTATACCAGAACTGGTGAACCAGGTGTGCTACCAGGTTATGGGATACGATACGGTTGTCTCGATGGCTGCCGAAGCCAGTGAGCTGGAACTGTGCATGGCCGAGCCCATTATCGCCTACGACCTCCTGCACGGCATAATGATTCTCAAAAACGCCTGCATTACCCTGGCAGCACGCTGTATCAACGGTTTGACAGCCAACCGTGAGCAATGCCTCATGTATGTGGAGGACAGCATCGGCCTGATAACTGCAATCGTACCGATCATCGGTTACGATCAATCAGCAGATATCGCCATGGAGGCTCTGCAAACAGGAGCTTCAGTATACTGCCTCATCCTGGATAAAGGTTTATTATCCAAAGAACAGTTAGATGATCTGCTGCGACCGGAAAACATGACCGATCCTCGCGAGATTCCCAGATATCAGGCTTAACCGATAGCGTACGCACTCGCAGACACAGCACCGGACACCTGTGTCACCAGGGCTGCGGTCTGCCTGGATAAAGACCCGCGTTGGCACAATGAAACACGCGGGCGGCAGGGTAGCACCAAACCCTTCGTCGTTTGCGCCGGCGTGTTGTCTTTATCGGGTGGAAACAGTGTTTTTGCTCCAAGACACAATCAGTACCAACGGAGCTTGCTCAGACAGCTGCATGCAGCTTCACAAGGTTTAAAATATGCAGATAGCTGTCGGGATCCAGATGGGTGAAAGCTACTCCCATGCCGACAGCATCATGACGACGGACAATCCCCTGCGCACGAAACTCCATGCTGCTGGTAGTACCGGTCAGGTGAATCTCAACTTCACAGGGAGTATCAAGGGTAAGACGCTGTGGTGTCTCAAGGAACACCCCGGCAAGACTTATATTGTGTGTATCAACTGCAGTCTCCAAGGTCTGGTTTTCTCCATGACGAAGCACCGCAGTACCGACAAAACTAATCCGTTGTGCTTTGCGTCGTTCTCCGGTGTTCATTTATCGATCCTCGGTAAAGACATGCTGCATAGCCAGTTTTCGAGCTGACGACCCAACGATATACTCACCATTTTGGACAGTAACATCAGGAACCCGCTTTGAATTTTCAAAGGCTGTGTAGACGGGTTCCAGGCTTCGCCAGAATTTAATCCAGGGGGAAACTGCGAATTTGTTGAGGTTCCGTGGTGTCAGGGCAAAGGGGAAGATGTGCACATCAAAACGCTCCTGCCCCTGTTTCAGCGACTCATTGGCAAGCAGATAGATCTCTTCCATACGACCGTTCGTCATGGCAAAACAACCCACAGATTGGCAGTTGCCATGGACCATGATCAAACCACCGGTCCGGTTTTTAGCAATATCAAACGCATTGGGATACCCTATATCAAAGGCCAGATGATACCCTGATTTCGGATTCATCTGTTCAGCGGCAACACTGTAAAACCCTTCCGGTGCCTGCCAGTCTCCTTCACTGATCTTAGGACCGGGAAAACCTGAATAGTTACAGATACGATACGACTTGAACAGTTCAAAACCTCTTCCTCTGTTCATCCAGACTTCCAGTACACCGGGCAACTTAAAAATACGGACAAAAATAGGCTGACCAAGAGCAAAACCTTTACCCAGCAGCTCCTGTTCGACTTTGGGTCGGATGTTCACCATCAACCCTTCTGACTTAGGCGTCGACGGCGGTTCGGCTGCTGCTGCCTGGCAGACGGACAGAACCCCGGCACAGAGGAAAAAAGACAAAATTCTCAGACTTTTACACAGAGCCACATGAATCCGATCAGAACGCATGAATCTTTACCCAAATAAAAAGATAGAAAAACGCCCGGTTATAGAATCAACATCACCAGACACTACAATGGCCACCAGTGTATATCAGCCAGTCCGTTCTTTCTGCGCTTCCGTCTACCCGGAAGCCGCACATTCATTTTTGCCGAGGTCCAGCTCTTCCTGCCGCTCATCGTCTTCCTCGCGAAGATTGGCATTCACCTGGCGAATAATATCATACTCTTCGGGTTGCGGCCGCATGTTTGCCTCTATGAAGGTCACAAAGTCCGCCTCGGTATCAAGGTTGTAAATAGCGCCATTCCGCTCAAGAATCTCGGCCAGCGTATGGGCAAACAGCAGGTTAGTATCAGCCTCTCCCCAGTCAGAGTAATGTCCCGGGAGCACGATCAGTGAACGATCAAGCTGTTTGATCTTCTGTATTGAGGCAAAGAGCTGGCCTGCCCACTCTTTAGCCTGCCCACCCAGATCCGGACGACCGACTGAGTTGATGAACACCGTATCTCCGGAAATGATGTACTGTTCAGCAACAATAAAAGAAGTTGAGCCTGGCGTATGTCCCGGAGTGAACAGCACCCGCACCCTGGGACCGCCGCTGCTGAAACCAAGAATTTCACCATCCCGTAAGGATGTGTAGGAATTTCTGGAGGTTTTGAAGTCCTCATCGTTCGCGTAAAACACAGCACCGGTGCGGCCGGCAAGATCCCGACTGCCGGCGATATAGTCGGCCTGGAGATGTGTCTCAAAGGTCTTGGTGATGGTGCAGCCGTGTTTTTGGGCAAAGTCGATGTAAAACTCGAGGTTGCGTGAAGGATCAAAGACCATCATCTCCTGACCACTGATCAGGCCATAGCTGCAGGAGGCCTTGCCGGGGCGGATAAACTGGTAGAGCGTATAATCTTCTCCCTGTTGCACAAGTTTCGGCACCAGAAGGTTACCCCACGTCTTGATACCGCCGGCCAGATAGCGTACATCGTAGCCGTGGCGTTCGAAAATTTCGGCAACATAACGAGCAGAACCTTCTTTGGCGCAGACAATGCGGATTTTTCTGTCCGGTGGTGTCCGGCTCATTGCCTCAGCCTCATCCTCCATAAACTCGTAATAAGAGATGTTTATCTGCTCAAAGGGATAGGGACTCTCTATATGAAACCGTTCGAAATCCTTTGGATTACGGACATCGACCACCACGATATCCTCTCGGGTTACCAGCCAGTGAAACAACTCTTTTGCCTCGTATGTCTGTACTGTCACGGCATCCTCCCAAGCTACATTCAAAACCGTTTACCATTCAAATCACGCTATCGAAAGAGTCGTATATTGTCAATGGTATAATAAGGTTATCAACAGATCTCCGGTAACTCTTTATGACAGATCTCAGTCATCTGGCCAACCATACCACTTCCGGAATGTCCCGGACCGGGCCGGCCGGTTGGAAATGACAGCAACAGGTCACTGTCCGCTACGAAAAATAACAACAGATGGAAAACAGCCCGGTGAAAACATCCTTCACAGACAGTCCATCTCATTTCCTTTGACATCTGGCAGATACACCACCTAAAATAAAAACACTATGCCGTCTTTCAATGTCTGCTCGCCTCTTAAAGACCTCTGCGTCTTCAGCCACTACAGACAGTTCGATGTTGTCGTAAACTTCCTGCAAAGAACACCTTAATATTGATTATGAATATCATCTACGGCTGGATTATATCGCTTGCTCAGGTCCGATTCTGTATGTTTGCTGCTGCAGCGATTCCGGAAAAAAAAAGCATCCAGTTTGGTTCAGCCAATCCCCAGATACCTCCCACCCTTGACATTCCAACTATTGCCGGATTGTTCATAGTCCTCCTACTGTTCTTGATACTGATCATCCTCAATCAGAAAAAAAAATCCATCATATCAAATAAGTCCAAAGCACTTGCAGAAACTGAGGCCCGTTACCATCTCCTTTTCGAACATTCCCCCATTCCACTGTTGGAAGAGGATCACAGTGAGGTTAAAACCTTTCTCGACCAGCTAACAAAACAAGGGGTCAAGGACCTGCGCCGCTACTTTGCCGATAACCCGGAAAGTCTGGCCCGCTGTGCTGGTATGGTTCGGATACAGGCCGCCAACCAGGCCGCTCTTTCCCTCTACGAGGCAACAACACCCAATGCTCTTCATACACTGACTCGCATCTTGCCGGACAGTCAGCTGTTTGCTTTTAAAAATGAATTGGTAAAAATTTTTACAAACGGAAACAGCGAGAATGTACTGGAAAACAGAACGTTGAACGGTGCAACGCTCATCGTTGAACGGCGAGTTGTGGTTGCCAGCGGATTTGAACAAAACTGGAACAAAGTCTTTGCAAGTGTCATAGATATTACGGAGCAGGTACGACTGCGTAATGAGAACAAGGCTTTTGAAGAACAGCTGCAGCACACTCAGAAACTAGAGGCTATCGGCAGCCTGGCCGGTGGTATTGCCCATGACTTCAACAACCTGCTTGCTCCTATCATGGGACGCGCTGAACTGATGCTGCTCGAAAACCCGGACAACGCTCCTGTACAACAGCACTGTCAAAACATTATTGAAGCCTCCAAACGCGCCCGCAATCTTGTAAAACAGATCCTGGTCTTCAGTCGTCAAGTTGATCAGGAAATCAAACCTGTGTCTCTTGTTGAAATCATTCAGGAAATCATCAACCTCACACAACCGACCCTGCCGGCGAACATCAGTATCACCTGTGATGTACCCGAGACCTGTCTCCAGATCATGGCCGATGCAACACAGTTGCACCAGGTGATTATGAACCTGGTAACCAATGCCTTCCATGCCATGGAAGAAAAAGGCGGTTGCCTCAGTATCCACCTGGAAACAGTTTCCCTGGGCATTGATTCATCCTCTGAACCTCCTGTTTCGCCAGGCCTGTATCAACAACTTCGTGTTGTTGATACAGGGCATGGTATGGATCAGCTGACCGTTTCCAAAATTTTTAATCCGTACTTTACAACAAAACCGCGAGATAAAGGAACCGGTCTGGGGCTGACAGTGGTTTTGGGAATTTTACGCGGATACGGTGGCGAGATCCTGGTTACGAGTGCTGTTGGTGAGGGAACCACCTTTACCCTTTATTTTCCGGCCGTGGAATTAGCTGCTGTACAGGATCCGATCATCTATGGGGATCCGAACATGCTGCCGGTTGGAAATGAACATATTCTGGTGGTTGACGACGAAAAATCGATTGCCGATGTCACCACCGGCATGCTTGAAAAACTTGGTTATACAGTAACGGCCCGTATCAGCGGCTACGATGCGCTGGAAGCCTTCCGTAACCTTGCAGACCGTATCGATCTGGTGATGGCTGATCTAACCATGCCGCAGATGACTGGTTTGCAGCTGTATCGGGAAATTAAAAGGATACAGCCGCATGTCAAGGTCATTCTGTGCACCGGTTTTAGCGAACAACTGGACAGTCGCAGTGCAAAATCCATCGGCATCGATGGATTTCTGCACAAGCCTGTGGTCATGTCGGATCTTGCCCACTGCATCCGTTCTGTTCTTGACGGTTAATCATGCAATAGCATGGCTCTAAAAAATTCTTCGGTGAGAGCCGCAGCGTTCACACCAACGATTCAGAGTGTAGATACAGATGCTCTCCTTCCTTCGATTTCAAGAAAGTTAAGCGTAGCGTGGACAGTAAAGAGCGGGAAGAAAAATGCCATCAAAAACACGTTCAGCAAAGGCACCATGCTGATCAGTGCCGGGAAGAGACCAAGTCGAAATGAAGGCCAGGTATGCTGCCTGAGCCAGGCAAGCTTTTGCCCCAGTGACCAACGGTAACGGGAAGATGGAAAATCAATAAACATCAGGGTGGAATAAAAAACATACAGCAGAAAGACTGACGCCTGTCCCAGAACCGGCATAAAGTTCAGTACTAAGGCAACAACGGTGACCACCAACCCCAGGCCACCGATCTTGATGCCTTCAATGAGATCCACAAGCACACCCGAGAGACTGAAGGCAGCTTCGCCGGTTTTTGCCTGATCACAGTAACGGTCACCAGTCCAGGAGCTAAGAAAGACATAGCCCGGGGTTGTCAGACTGTAAGAAAAAATAAAGGCCAGGTAAAAGGCGATAACCCGAGTAAGAATGAGGTATATCCATTTCAGCAACGTCCAGCCCCAAAGCACGGGCCAGTGCCAGAAATGTTCCACAGCCGGCTGATTAACAAAAAAATTACCGGTGAGCTGATTGATAAGATCAACAGTATACAGGTATCCCAGCCAGGTAAGTGAACCGGTGAGGATGATCAGAATCAGGCTCCAGCCCAGCAGTCGGGGTGACGTAACAAGAAAGACCAGGGAACGGGAAAAAGCCACCCAGGGAGTCTGGTGTCTGTCGTCCGGAGAAGGTGGTGCAGTAATCGGCATAACAGGTATGGTAGACAGCTGTTTGAAGTCTGTCGATCGAGTTCATGACAGTAACGAAAAGGTGGTTCTCCCTTCCTCTCCTGAAAACAGACTATTGTATTCCGCCCACCGGGCGGACCAGGTACTTATCACCCCTGGTATGCACAACTCACCAAATCCGCCATTTCGTACTCTAAATGACAGGCAGAGAGCGCCTGAACAGCCTGATGCAGCTGTTTTTCACCGCTGATGTCAAGAAAACAGCCCTGCTCATTTTCATGAATTGCACAACCACTGTTTTTGAGAGCGATAACAGCATCATCCAACCGGGTAACGACAATTCCCATTCGGGAAAAATCATTCATATAAAACAACGGCCAGTCTACCTGACAGGTAACCGGTTTTCCTTTTTCTGTAATCGGCAGCAATCCCATAGCTCTCCTCTTTGAGTTCTATTGATACGAAGTTTATGATTTTCACATGGATCAAGTGATACATACCCGCAAAAGACGGGCCTGTCGGTCCAAGGCTTCACTGTATGGTTAAGCAGTGCACCGGCCAACCTGCAAACAATTTTTTCCAGGGCAGACATCTGGCGAGCACGCCTTAAAAAACCAATGCCCCCTCTGCAGGTTGCATCATCCTCTACCTGAGATGACAACATAAGCAGTCGACAATAAAAAACCAAGGATTCCTGCCACTCGAAAAAAGAGCAGCAGCCGGAAATGTCGGCGCGGTTGTTTTATGGCCTGTGATGACACACGGCCCGGTCAAGCATCAGAGGCAGACCGCCGCGCTCTTCAGCAGTATATCCAAAGACCTCTTGCCACACCGTATCGTTTTCCATGCAGAAGTAGATGCAGGTGTCGGGATGCACGTATCGTTGCAACCTCTCAAAAATATACTGATACATGATGACCCGCTGGGGACGGATGTACCGGCGCTTCCCATCAAGACCATCTATAAACTCCTGATAAAAAAAACGTGAGACCGGAAAACGTTCAGCAGCGATCTGTTTGAGAGACGGCAGATAGCGCAATGCACCCAAACTGATCCAGGCGATGGCGTCTGCTGGAACTGTAGCAAAGAGCTTATCAATGGTATGGGCGTATCCCTCCTGCCACCCGTCATGAAAAATAATCGGATCAAAATGGAAAGCCAGTGCATACCCCCACCTGGAGCACTGTGCAGCTGCCTGGAGCCGTTCGTTAAGGGTGGCTGTGCGAACCTCCTCCTGCATCATGATCGGAGGACTGTTCAGTGACCAGGCAACGATTGTTCGCCCCTGATGATACAGTCCCTGCAGGTTGGCAATATTTACGCTTTTGGTCTTCAGTTCTAAAACTGCATTGGATTGTCCGGCCATGTACTCCACCAGCCGGGGACTGAGGTGGGTTAGGGTATCCAGAGCCAGGCTGTCGGTGAACTCGCCGGTCCCTATGCGAAAAAAACGATGCGGTTCCGCATGCAGGGATTGGTCAAGCTCAGCAAACAGATCTTCGACATTCACAAAAAAACTGAGCCACGGATTGTTGAGATACGCCTGGAGTATACAGTACACACAGTCCATTGGGCAATTCATGCCGATGTTCAATACCTGATACCCGCAACAACGATACTCCCGAGTGCCGGGGCAGGGTTTAAAAAAGGCACCTCGGTGCCGGCACAAAAACAGATGACGTTTGCCGGCACTCAGATTGTGCGGGTACCTGCCGTCAATAACAGGCCGACCGTTCTCTTCAACCACACTCACCGGCAGTCGGCTACGGTCAATTATCTCCTGTGTATACGGGTGGTCAAGGCAATCCCTGGCTATATGGAGCTGGGTCACAAAACGCCCGGGATCACCATACGACGACACTGAATACTTCAACGACTCCCCTCCTCCTGGTGATAGCCCGCGGCCAGATCAAAATACTCCTGCCCCTCTTCAACACGACCACGCTTAAGGCAGCCCTGTCCGTAGATCCGGCATTTACGTGTCAACTCCGCGACAGCGGCATGCCGCTGCTCAAAAGTCAATCCACCGGCGTCGAGAAGATGGCACAATGAGCGGATACGATACACATCCATGCCCGCGCGATGGATCGTTGACAGCTGATCGGAACGGCCGCCATATTTGCAGGTCAGTGCCTCTGGAACCAGAAGAAACGGCTCCCTGCTGCCTACACGCAGCCACAGGTCATAGTCTTCACAGCACGGAAGAGACTCGTCAAACAGACCATAACGATCAAACAGCTCTCGCCGTACCAGCACAGTAGACATCCCGACAACGCACATGTTCAAGCTGCGCAGGAAGATATCTCCGTGCGGCGGCTCATATTTCTTTTTCTGATTGACGCGCTGATCACGACGAAACCAGAGCTCCCGGGTATGGGAAATCAGCAGATGCGGCGCAGCCTGCATGGCTGTCATCTGCACGGCAAGTTTCTCCGGCAGCCACCGGTCATCTGAGTCAAGAAAGGCAATAAACCGGCCTCTGGCCATGCGGACACCATGGTTGCGGGCACAGGCAACACCTTGATTTTCCTGACAGAACAGACGGACAGGGACAGAAGTGGAGCTGGCCAGACGCTCCACCAGCCTGACCGTATCATCGGTGGAACCGTCATCAATGACAAGCAACTCACTGCAGGGAAGCGACTGGGAGAATACCGATTCTATAGCCTGTTGCAGATACCCTGCACGATTACAGGTCGGAATAATTACGGTGATCAACATGAACGCAATTTACTGTAAGTTGCCGACCGTTGCCACCTTTAGGCGCAGCCAATTTATTCTGGCGATTTGTCAACGATTGGGTATAGTACATAGTTTAATTTCTAAAGCTCCTTTGCTCCTACCCTGGTGAGCTGGACGGCAAGGCGCTGCCCCATGGGAGTTGAGCAGGTTTTTTTATGTACACAGACATTCTTATCAACGCAACTTTCTATGAAAACCGAATCGCCCTGGTGGAAAATGGTCATCTGCGTGAATTTCATCTGGAAAGGGTTTCAGAAAAGGGTTTAATCGGTAACATTTACCAGGGCAAGGTTGTTCGGGTACTACCGGGTATTGATGCCGCTTTTGTGGATATCGGTCTTGATCGAACCGGTTTTCTGTATGTTGACGAAGCTCTCTACATTTTTTCCGACAACTATCAGCGATTAAACCCTGGCCATAAGTTATGGACCAAGCCGCCGGCACCACCGTACACACACCTGACAATCAATCAGATTCTACGTGAAGGTCAGGAAATTCTGGTGCAGATTGCCAAAGAACCTATCGGTTCCAAAGGTGCGCGTCTCACCTGCAACATCACCCTGCCCTGCCGCAACCTGGTCTTCATGCCGCTCACCGATCATATCGGCATCTCCCGTAAAATCGAAGACGAAACGATACGTCATCAACTCCGTGAAAAGATTGAAGCCCTTCGTCCTCCTGGAACCGGCTTTATTGTACGTACTGTTGCCGAAAATATCGATAACGATTCGCTTGAAGCCGACATGGAGTTTCTCCTGCTGCTCTGGGATGAGATATTGACCAAAGCACAAAAATCACAGGCTCCCGCCCTGATCTATAAGGACCTTGATATCATCCTCCGTGCTGTCCGGGACTTCTTCACTGAAGAGACCAACGAACTGGTGACAGATAATCGGGAGGTCTATGACCAACTCCTCTCCTATGCGGAGATCTTTGCGCCGCAGCTGCGCGACAAAATAACCTACTATCAATCGGATATGCCGTTATTTGAGCGCTATGGGGTTGAGGCGGACATCAACAGCGCCCTGGACAAAAAAGTATGGCTGCGTTCCGGCGGATACATTGTTATCGAACCAACAGAAGCGCTGACGGTCATTGACGTTAACACCGGCCGGTACGTAAGTGCCGCTGACCTGAGCGAGACCATCTTTAAAACCAACATGGAAGCGGTGAGAGAAATAGCGCGTCAACTGCGTCTGCGCAATCTTGGCGGCATTATCATCATTGACTTCATTGATATGGAAAATGAGGAGCAGAGGGAAGAACTGTTCACCGCCTTCCAGGAAGCAATGCGCGCCGACAAGAGCAAGGTCAACATCCTCAAGCTCTCAGAATTCGGCCTTGTGCAGATGACCAGAAAACGGCTTTCTGAAAGTCTTATGCAGACAATGTGCGAACCATGCCTTTACTGCAGTGGTGATGGCCACATCAAATCCCGTCTTACTATCTGTCATGAGATCTTTCGCAAAATCACCCGCGATGCCCGTAAGATAGGAGGGGCACACGTCAGTATTAAAGTTCATCCTCAAATCGCCGAGATGTTACTCAACGAACAATCGTACACCATTGAACAGTTAGAAAGAATCACTGAAAAACGTTTCACAATCATTCCTGTTCCTGATATGCACATCAAACGATATGATGTCATCTGGAATGAATAAGTCCAATGAATCGGCTTCTTATCAAACTTACTCTTTTCACGGTTGCCCATGGTTAAACATATCCGTTTACGCAGCTCCTCGCGAAGGCCCGGTTGCATGCGATCGTTCTTCCTTCTGCTCAGCATCTGCAGCAGTCTCGCACTCCTTGTCGCTGCCTATCTGCTCTTTGAATTCGAAAAACCGACACTGCACCTGGGGAAGGAGATCAAGTATCTTGGCGGTAGAGTTGAGTTGCCCATTAAGATTTCCGACCGGAAAAGCGGTGTCAGGTCCATTACCATCTCCCTGAAACAGGGCGAGAGGAACGAAAGACTCCTGGAGAAGGTCTTTCTTCGTCAAGCCTGGTTTAAACCTGCGGGCCCAACCGCATTGAACGAGGTTGTCGTGATTGATGCTCAGAAGGCGGGGATCAAAGAGGGGGAGGCTGAACTGATCATCACAATTCGAGACTTCTCGCTCAACGGTTTTTTCCAAGGTAACAAAACCCTCAAAAAAATCCCGGTGACCATGGACACCAAGCCGCCGGCTCTCACCCTGGTGCATGCTCAGCAAACGATACAAAACGGGGGCAGCGGGGTTGCACTTTACACTGTTTCTGAACAACCGGGACGGCATGGTGTGATGATCGACGGCACCCGGTTCCCAGGGTATCCCACCGGAAAAAAGGACACCTATGTGTGTTATTTTGCGCTGCCCTGGGATGCCAAACAACCTGGAAAAATGCGTGTGGTTGCCGAGGATGAAGCCGGGAATGAAGCCAGTATCTCCCTGCCGACAGTGTTTAAAAACGCACCGATCAAACGGGACAGCATCACCATCAGTGACCGGTTTCTCCAGCAGAAGATGCCGGAATTCGAGCAACATTATCCGGAACTCACCGGCACACTGGTCGAAAAGTACCTCTTTGTGAACAACCAGATTCGACTCAAAAATGACGAAACCATAGCCCAGGTATGTGCTGGCGCTGACCCGCAACAGCTGTGGTCTGACCGGTTCTTGCGGATGCCGGGGGCAGGACGGGCCGGATATGCCGATCAACGGACCTATCTCTACAATGGAACGGTTATTGACACACAAACCCACCTTGGCGTAGACATCGCCTCTCTGCAACAGGCTGAAATCCGTGCAGCCAATCGCGGCAAGGTGATCTTTGCCGGCTATCTGGGCATCTACGGCAACATGATCATCATCGACCATGGTCAAGGGGTGGCCAGTCTCTACTCTCATCTCAGCAGCATTGATACGACAGTGGGAACGCTGGCGGCAAAAAATCAACCAATCGGTCGCTCCGGAACCAGCGGAATGGCCGGCGGGGATCATCTTCACTTCTCCATGCTGGTCCATGGCATTTTCGTGACCCCTATCCAGTGGTGGGACCAGCGGTGGATTGACGCGAACATAAAATCAGCACTCAATGCACTCTGAATCCGGCAAAAAGAAGAGAGATGAAGAAGGGGGGGCTCGTCGAAGCTTCCGTTGGCGACCACCTCTGCTGCTTTACAGTTACATTGCCAATGAACTGTTAGCCCCGTTTTTTGCCAGCTTCCTCATCCTCTACTGTGTTTTTTTCCTGGTACGACTCATCCCCCTGCTGGACATCGTCCTCAGTCTGCGCATCGGCCTGGCCGACTTCATCCGGCTGTTTGCCTATATCTTTCCCCATATGCTCCTCTACATCATTCCCATGGCCAGCATGGCCGGAGTGATCGTAGGGTTTACACGACTTGCCAGCGATCGCGAAATTCTGGCGTTTAAGGCCTGTGGTGTCAGTCTTGTCCAGATGTTACCGCCGGTGCTGGTCATCTTGGCCGTTATTGCCTGTTTGACAGGTCTCTTTTCCATTCAGCTCATCCCTGCCGGTGCCTTAGGTGTCAAGCAGCTCATGTTTCAGCTTGCCAAGGAAAAGATCGACAAGGGTCTCAAGGAAAAGGAGTTTACCGAAGCTTTGGGCGACATCGTGCTCTACGTTGATAAGATTGACAAGCAGCAGCGCTGGCATGGGGTATACGTTTCCGATATGCGCGGCCGAACCGAACCCCTGGTCACTGTTGCAAAGCAAGGCCAGATGCATGCGGACATGGAACAGATGCTGGTTACTGTAGTCCTCAACGACGGCACACTGCACAACACCGAGGGCATGGACAACCAGACAATCCGGTTCGGCAGATATCAGCTCAGGATATCCCTGCGACCGCCGACAACAATCGGTAAAGAGGATCTTTCCAGCCAAACCCGCGGGGCGATGACACAAGAGCAGTTGTCAGCCGCGGCATCCCAACTCGACCCTGACTCAAAAGCCGCACGTATCTATCTCTCCGAATACCATAACCGCATGGTCCTGCCGGTCGGCTGTTTTATACTCGGTGTCATTGGCCTGCCTCTCGGCCTGCAGGCATCACCGGGAAGACGCGCTGTGGGGATTCCTCTCGGGTTAGCGGTTTTTATTACCTATTACATTGCCTTGACAACCTGTCGTGCCCTTGGCGAAACAGGTATCCTTCCGCTCGTTCCCAGTCTGTGGCTGCCCAATGTGATTTTTACTCTGCTTGCCATATCCCTTCTCTGGCGGACCTATCAGGAAAAACCGCTTCTTCCCAGACAGATCCGGCAGCTTTGGTATGTAGTTTACGAAAGTCTGTTAAAAAAAATTATCCGCCCGATTATCAGCCGCCTGCGTAAACCAGTCCATAACGGTCATTCCAAAGGTATCGACACCTCTTCTGATGCTGTTTCTGAGACCACTGCGCTCCACGTTCATGCCGATGTCAACACCGGTATCTTCCATCTGCCGCCATGCAAAAACTACAACTGCCCGACCTGCCGATTACGCTTCAAAAATCCCCGAGTTGCCCGGGAGGCCGGTTTTACTCCCTGTGAATTCTGTGCCACTCTCCTTGCGCAGAAAGCGGATGGACCGCAGTAAAGGCCAGGCCAGGACACACTGCATGAACTGGACACAACCTCAAGAAATGTCACCAGGAGTGAAACAACCGCCGGTCTCCTGATTATGAGTTGGAGGTTGCCACAACATCAAATACCTTTTATATTTCCATGGAGTTACTTGAGCTATAAACAGGAAGTTCAGAATCTTTTCCATCCCTTTCACAAACATACCTATTGATGCAACTAGCTTCAGCGACGCAGATGCGTGAACTTGACCGGCAGACCATTGAAGAAATCGGTATTCCGGGCATGGTACTCATGGAAAACGCCGGCCGGGGGACAGCGGACAGTATGCAGCAGTTCTTTGGTCCTGTGAACGGAAAAACCGTTTGCATCTTTGCCGGGCCCGGCAACAACGGCGGAGATGGACTGGTGATAGCCCGTACTGTTCATGGCCAGGGAGCCGTTCCCTTTGTCTTCTTTGCTACTGATCCGGAACAGTTAACCGGAGACGCCGGGCACAACTTCAGCATTCTCAAACGGTTACGCATTCCATACCAGGTGCTGGACTACAAAGAAAAAATGCTCACTCTGGTGGACACGATACTGACCCTTAACCGGATGCATCCTGTCCACTGTCTGGTAGATGCCCTGTTTGGCACTGGTCTGGAACGACCGATCAGTGGTCCGTTTCTTGAACTTGTCAAAGGCATCAATATATTACACGACCATCACCACATGCCTGTCGTCAGCGCCGATATTCCCTCCGGCCTCCACAGTGACAGCGGCACTGTCCTTGGTGAAGCGGTTCATGCTGATCTCACCGTGACCTACGGTCTTCCCAAACCCGGTCTCCTGCACCATGGCGGCCCTCACGTCGGCAGACTCGTCCGTGTCGACATAGGTCTTCCCACTAAAATAATCAGCCAGATGCAGTTAAAGGGCTCGATCCTTGACAGTGACATAACCGCTGCTTTGCGACCTCGACAGATCGGGGCACACAAGGGTTCCCATGGACATCTTCTTATCCTTGCCGGTTCCACCGGGAAAACCGGTGCAGCTCTCCTTGCCGGCCAGGGAGCATTGCGCAGTGGCGCCGGCCTGGTTACCTTTGCTGTTCCAGGTAATCTCAATCCGATATTTGAAACCGGTCTTGCCGAAGCCATGTCTGTCCCTCTGTACGGATCAACCGACATCTTCACCATCACCGATTACGAGCACATCTTAGCTCTTAGTCAGGGAAAAGACGGGATAATCCTTGGACCGGGTATCGGTACTGATATCGGCACAGGACAGCTGGTACTGCGTCTTTACACGGAAAGTCCGCTGCCAATGGTCGTTGATGCCGATGCACTGAACATTTTGGCGGCGCATCCGCAACAGGTATGCCAACCGGCAGGACCACGAATACTCACGCCTCACCCCGGCGAGATGTCCCGGCTGCTGGGCACATCCATCGAACAGGTACAGGCTGACCGACTTGCCGCCGCTCTATGGCTCCAGACCGATTCCCACAATGACCTTCCCCCCATGATCACTGTCCTTAAGGGGGCCGGTACTGTCATTACCTCGACAGATGGGTATTGGACAATCAACACCACAGGCAATCCCGGCATGGGTGCCGGTGGTATGGGGGATGTTCTGGCAGGAATCATTGGTGGTTTACTGGTTCAAGGCCATACTCCCTGGCAAGCAGCCTGTCTCGGTGTTTACCTCCATGGCCTGGCTGCTGACCATCTGGCTTGTAAACAGCCTTTCGGCTATACGGCCTCAGATGTTGCCCTTGCCTTACCACAACGTATCGGCACCCTTATTACAGCATCCGACAAGGAGATCTTATGCTCACCGCCCAAGATATCATGACCCGTGAAGTAATTACCGTCAATGCAAACACATCCGTGCGGGATTTGGCCGCTGTGCTCCTCACCAGTAATATCAGTGGTGCACCGGTGGTTGATGACACTGGTGCTGTTATCGGTATCGTGACTGAAAGTGATCTGATCTTTCAAAATAAAAAGGTACACCTGCCCACAACCTTTGCCCTGCTTGACGCCTTTGTCTTTTTGGAACGACCGGGAAAAATGGAACAGGAACTCAAGAAGATATCCGGTTCAAAGGTCGGTGACATCTGTTCACGTAAACTGGTGTCCGTCACTCCGGAAACAGGACTTGAAGAGCTGGCTACCCTGATGACAGAGAAGAAAATTCACACCTTACCGGTGATGACTCAAGGAAAACTGGTGGGCGTCATTGGTAAATCCGATATCATCCGGACCATTGCCCATGGAAGGTAGGTTCAGTCGCTACCGTAAAGATGCCAACGGTTACGGCCTCTTTTTTTGGCCTCGTACATGGCAATATCGGCATGACGAAGCATGGTGTCATCATCTTGACAGTCATCGGGAAAGACCGAAATACCTATGCTCGCCCCAATGAAACAGATATGTTCGGCAGCCTTGATCGGCTCGTTAAGCGAGTCAATGACCTTCTGTGCGACCAGGGTGGCCCCTTCAAGAGTTTCGGTACTCTCAAGAAGGATAACAAACTCATCCCCGCCAAGTCGGCAAACCGAGTCAGAAGTTCGCAGAACCGTGCGTAACCGTTCTGCGACCTGCATCAGAACAATGTCTCCCACGCCATGACCATACTGATCGTTGATCGGTTTAAAGCGATCAAGATCGATAAACAGCAGACAGAGTAAACGGTTATACCGCTTAGCCAGGGAAATTGCCTGCGGCAGACGTCTCCGAAAGTAGTTCCGATTGGGAAGATTTGTGAGCGGGTCGTGGTTGGCCATGTAGCGGATAAGTTCTGCAGCCTCTTGTCGCTCGGTCACATCCTGAAAAACAAGAACCCCACCGATCAACCGTTGTCCTTGGAGAATCGGAGTTGAGCGGAAATCCGCTGGAAAACTGGTACCGTCCTTCCGCAGCATCCTTGCTTCGTCAAAACAAATGGTGGTCATGTTGTCTACCTGGCTAAAGTAGGGACAGCAGTCCTCCACAAAATCATTGCTGCCGGGCAGGGATATTCGAAAGATCTGCCGGCAGTCCGCCCCCAACACCTCATCGTTATCATATCCCAGCATCTTCAACGCCGCCGGGTTGATGTAACTGATCCGTCCATGATTATCAATGCCGCAAATACCGTTAGCCGCCGCATCAAGGATCATCTCATAGTTACGGGATAACAGCTCAAGCTCCTTCTTGGCATAATGCGACCCGAGGATGTAACGAATACGGTTTTTCAGGACCGGCCAACGCAACGGTTTACGAATATAGTCAACAGCTCCGGCACCGTACGAACGGTCTATACTTTTTTCATCATCCAGGGCCGTCACCATCAGGACGGGCGGCGGATCGGCCATTGAGGAACGGATGTGCTCGCAAACACCCGGTCCGTCTATGCCCGGCATCGCAATATCAAGAATAACCAGATCAAACTCTTGAACTGCCAATTTTTCAAGGGCCGCCCTACCGTCTTCGGCCTCAACAACCGCATACCCCTCGCTTTCGAGAAACTGGCGCATGAGCATGCGCATGACTTCATCATCATCAACAATCAAAATGACAGGAGTAGACCCCGAAAGTAAGGAAACCGTCATAGGCGTAAAACAGAATAGGGTGGTAAAATTAAAACATCGGCTCCTAGTATTGTATGAAAAACTATTAATTATTCAAGCTGTTCAAGAAAAAATTCTTTAACCTGTCGGCTCGCATTGACTATTTGCTGAAAAATTCTCGTCATTTGCTGCAGATTATTATTTTTCCCCATACTTTCTGCCAACTGACACAGATGAGAAAGATTCTCAGCCCCAAACTGACTGCTGTTTCCCTTCATGGTATGAGCGATCTTACTGATCTCTAACGGATCGTTCGCCTGAACCGCCTTTTCTAATTCAACAAGGCGTCGATCCAGTGACTGAAGAAAGACTTGAATAACCGGTCCAATATCACCGACATAATCCCGCAAACGTTGGAGAACCTCCAGGTTAACCACTTCCGGTGTCGGATTCTTCATTTCGGCAGTCTGTTCCATTTTCATCGACAGAGGGAAAAAAGTAAGCGGCAGCTCCGGCAGCCAGTTGGAAAGGACTGCCATGAGTCTGGTAAAATCAATGGGTTTGACCAAATAATCGACCATGCCCACTTCTTTGCATCTCTGCTGGGCAGCAGCCGTGGCATCAGCTGTCAGGGCTATGATAACCGGTGAGGGATACTGATGTCTCGCCGCCTCCTCCAAAATAGTTGCAGCCGCGGCAAAACCATCGACAACCGGCATCTGGCAGTCCATGAAGATCAGATTGAACCGGTTATTTCGGCACGCTTCAATGGCCTCCTGCCCATTGCGGGCAAAAACAATGTCAACAGGTACGTGTCGAAAAATTTCACCCATGATGACACGATTTGTTTCCTCATCATCAACAATCAAAAGGCGGAGGGTATGTGGTGATCCATCCTCTGTAACCGATGGTTGTGGTTCTCTTGCCTCAGTTGTCACAGGTTCGGGATCCAGGTGTTCGACATGGCTCAGCTTTGCTTGCAACTCCATGTTGCCCGCTTCCCGCGGCAGGGTAATGACAAACCAGAACGTTGAACCCTGACCCAGCTCCGATTGCACGCCAAAATCACCGTTCATAAGTTTGATCAGTCGGGCGCTGATCGAGAGCCCCAGGCCACTGCCTCCATAACGGCGGGTGGAAGAGCTGTCAACCTGGGTAAATGGCTGAAAAAGCTTCCCTATAGACTCTTTGGCAATACCCACTCCGGTATCCCGCACCTCGAATCTGAGTTGATCGCTCCCTTCGGAAGAAGACACCTTCAACACCCGAAGGGTAACCGTCCCCTGTTCAGTGAATTTGATGGCATTCCCCAGCAGGTTGACCACAATCTGGCGCAAACGATAAGCATCCCCCTGATACAAAGGTGCCAGGTCGGGATCACGCTCAATGGTGACCGTCAGCCCCTTACTTTTGGCAGTCACCTGATAAAGTGACAGCAACTGTTCAAGCAACACCCGCAGATCAAAGGGTTCGATGTCTAAAACCATTTTATCTGCCTCTATTTTGCTGAAATCGAGCAAATTATTGATCAATGTCAAGAGGCTGGCAGCAGAGGTTTTGATCAGTTGAGCAAAGTGTTTCTGCCGGGGGTGTAATTCTGTGGTGAGTAACAGTTCACTGATCCCTATCACCCCGTTCATTGGCGTACGGATCTCATGGCTGATCATGGCCAGGAATTCGGATTTAGCCTGGTTTGCAGAGTCTGCCTGCTGAACTTTTTGCTGTAAGTCGAGATTCTCTTCTTTAAGCTGCTGCAGCTCAGCTTCCAGTTTCTTAATCCGGGATTCTAAAGATATCTCTGCCATAATTCACGAAAACAGCGAAAGTTGACGAGGCCTGGACGTACGGCTCCGTATCGGTTCAGGTGTTGGCAGGCTGGTAAAAGAGGCGGCAGGCAACTCCTGTAAAAATCGGGAAGGTGTGCATGGTCTCAGCGGTCCGCCATAGCGGGATCGCTCTTTGCACCAGGTTAAAAACAGGGTTGTGGTTGCTCTGGTCAACCCCACATACAACAGCCTGCGCTCCTCTTCAAGCTGCTGCTCCCCATCTTCCCCGTCAATCGAGCTGCCCATGTACAATGGCAACAGCCCGTCCTCAAGACCTGTAATAAACACCAGTGGAAACTCCAATCCTTTGGCCGCATGTAATGTGCAAAGGGTTATCGCCTCAGCGCGAGGATCGTAGATAATCGAATCACTGTACTGGAGAAGATGAGCTGCAAAATCAGTCAACGGGAGGTCAGTGGCCACAGCCGACTCAATCAGCCGCTGCATATCCGGGTGATCGGCAGCGAGCAGGTAGTGTTCGACCAGAGCTTGCAAAATTGACGCCACGGGTTGAGTATCAACAAGGGATTGCATCTCTGCGGCAAAGAGACACAGCCGTGCGCAGGCAGCATCATCCGTGCCATGCAGCCAGTCTGTCATGTGTGATAAGCTGATCCCCGCTCTTAAGCCGGGTGTGCGAAAATGAGTTCGCAGCCGATCAACCACCTGTTCATCAATCCCCGGTTCCTGACGCACCAGAAACATGAGTTGGCTGAACTCGGCCAGACCGGTAAGGGCGAGTATCCAGAAATAAAGCAGACGACAGTCCCCTTTCGTGTAATAAGCTTCCAGATCAACCACCTGGAAAGGAATACCACGTCTGGACAGTACCGCTCCGATGGCTGCCGCCTGAGCCGAGGTCCGGTACAGCACGCCGATATCACGGAAAGACACAGCTGATGCTTCGATTCGGTCGTCTCGTTCTATAGATCGGTGTGAGGTGCCTCCCAGGTGCACCTCAATATTATCGGCAATAAATGCGGCCTCCTGTTCAGGATGCGCACAGCGCTGTACATAAAGAGTCCCCTGGAGGTTGTTACAGGCTTCCATTTCCACCAAAGGAAGCGGATGGTCATTGTGTGCTATCAGTTGTTCAGCAGCACGTACGATACTGACACCACTGCGATAGTTACGAAACAGTCGATGTACTTCCGGATGCAGATCGTCTCTGAACGTATGAAACCATCGCGGATCAGAGCCACGAAAGCCGTAGATGGCCTGGTCAGGATCACCGATGGCAAACACGGTTGAGGTCCGGGCCAGCAAGGCTATCAACCTGTACTGTGCTGCATTGACATCCTGAAACTCATCAACAAACAGATGACCGGTTGCCCTGCGTATCGTTTCCGCCTCAGGGCCGTCCACATGCAACAACTCTACAGTACGTGAAACCACCGCCTCAATATCGATCAGAGACCGTTCATCAAGGGTCTGTACATAGCGTTGCACAACGCTGTTTTCCGTACCGGACTCCAACTGACTGAAAAAACGGCTGAGCAGGCGCGAGAAGGCCTCACGGTCCCTGGCGCTCCAGTCGGGCTGGAGCTCCTCAAGCACCAACATCCGTTCCTCCGGACCGGCCACCTTGAGTTCTGGTCTGAATCGACGCAGATGTCCCAGACAGTACCCATGAAAGGTGGCAACTGTAACGGATCCGCTCTGTCCTGGAATATCCCGGGAGATCCGTTCACGGACTTCAGCTGCCGCCTTATTGGTAAAGGTAATGACCGTGCACGGTATGGCTCCCGAACCGGCCACACGCTGAACCCGACTGACCAGGGTATGGGTTTTTCCAGTGCCTGGCCCGGCTTGTACCACTATGAGAGCAGCCGTGCTGTCAACTGCCTGCTGCTGCTCACTGTTTAATGATACCCGACTCCTTTTGGCAGGAGTCGGGATGTCGTCCATTGGTACGGGGTCAAGTGCGGTTCTGGTTCGCTTTCCTGCCTTCTTCCGTTGTTCTGAGGTAACAGCCGAAGCGAACAGGTTCCCCTGGCCGCAGAGGCGGGCACGTTCGTCACCTGAAAAAACCTGAATGACCCCAAATTCTCCATCATAACCGGGCCGGCGAAGTACCTGGTTAGCTCGAACCCGCCTGATCGCTTCCGCCAGCAGCGAGGATCCCCGGGTCTGAATATCTTCAACCGGTGTTTCCAGCAGCAGAGTGAATTCAGAGCCAAAGGTATTGATTAAACGGACATAACTGTTTTGCACCTTCTTCGTGTTCGGACCACAGTCAAGGAGCTCTGCAATCATTTCCTGCAGGGGAATCAGACTGTGTACCTGTGGGCTGCCGGGCGGATACACCGGTTTTTCCCGATCCGCCAGTTCCAGAACCCGATGGAGCACCCCGATTGTCAACGGCTTGCCGCAGGCCGGGCACAGGTTGTTAAGTTTTCTGCTTTCCTGAGGTTCCAGACAGATCTGACATCGGCGATGACCGTCACAGTGGTACTTCCCGCCCTCCGGATAAAACTCGACAGTCCCGGTAAAAACCTGCTGGCCGTCCTGATTGACCGGAGATTCCACTGCACTGCGAAGAGAAAAGAAGTCAAGACCTGTGTTGAAGATGTTCGCCTCTCTTCCCAGCTTAGCCGGTGAGTGGCAGTCCGAATTGGAGAGAAGAGTAAATCTGTCCAGGGCGGAGACCATCCGGTTCATCTCCGGGTCTGAAGAAAGACCGGTCTCCAGGGCAAAAATATGATGACTGAGATCTCCAAAACACTCCTCAATGGAATCGAATCCGGATTTGGAGCCAAACACGGAGAACCATGGCGTCCAGATATGAGCGGGCACCAGGAATCCGGCCTCGGATCTCTCCAACAGGATTTCAAGGAGAAGGCGGGAATCAAGACCAAGAATCGGCCGACCGTCAGCACTGATGTTACCCAGGGTCGCCAGAGTGGCATTGATCTGTCGAGCAGCATGAAAATCAGGAACATACAGTAAGTTGTGGATCTTCCTGACCTTACCGTCACGCTTGTAGATTGAACTGATCTCGGCGCTGAGTACAAAGCGAATGGATGCCGGCGACAGGGCTGGACGGATTCCCATTGGCAGCACAGGACTCATGTCAATGATCTGATCGGCTTTCAGACGAAAAAAGCCCGGTTCAGCCGGCTCTAAACATTCCTGGAGGTGGGCAAACCAACCGGGATGAGTGAAGTCACCGGTCCCCACCACGTTGATACCCTTGACCGCCGCCCAGGCAGCTAAGCCGTGGAGCGTGCTCACCTTGCTGGTGGCCCGAGAATAATGGCTGTGAATATGCAGATCAGCAATATAGCGCATCAGTTTGATTTCCAGCCGTAGAGTGCGTGCTGTTGAATATAGTGGAAGACCGCCGACGGGAGCAGCGGCGGTATGCACCCGTTTTTCAGATCTTCCCGGATGGACGATGAAGAAACCGGTAACGCAATACCATCCAGGTAGTCTACGATTCTGCCATTGTTGCCGAGCCAGCGCTTTTGCACGGGGTTATACACATAGGCAGGAGGCAGAGCAGACAGCGCTGCATTGATCGATGTCACATCAACAGTATCCCGCGTCACCACAATAAGATCAACAAGGTCAAGCAGTTCTTCAACCCGGTACCAGTGCCCAAGCTCCAGTAAAGAATCGGCACCAACAACAAGGGCGAACTGCTCCGCCTCCATTTCCTGCATCAGCGCCTGTACCGTATTGATGGTGTAGGAAGGTTTCGGCAGCTGCTGTTCAATGAGCGAGCACAGCACCTGATCTTTGATATCCGGGCATTCGCCAAGGGCAGCGTTGAGCATTGCCACCCGATCGGTAAAGCCGGCTACAGGTTGCCGTTTGTGGGGAGGCAGCTTTGCCGGAATAAACAGTAACCGGTCCAGCCGACAGCGGGTAAGAACGTGCCGGACCAGATCGAGATGTCCCTGATGGACAGGATCAAAGGTGCCGCCGAATAGGCCGATCACCGGTTTTTTCGTCCAACCGGCCATGCCTAGGTACGGATCTCACCACTACCGTAGACAATGAACTTCTGGGTCGTCAACTCCTTTAACCCCATGGGGCCGTAGGCATGCAGCTTGGTGGTCGAGATCCCTATTTCTGCTCCCAGACCAAACTGACCGCCGTCATTAAACCGCGTCGACGCATTCACCATGACCGCCGACGCATCGACTTCCTGCAGAAATCTCTGGCCATGCGCATAGGAACGGGTAAGGATCGTTTCCGTATGTCTGGAGCCATAACGGGCAATATAATCCATGGCCTCATCCAGACCATGCACCACTTTGACCACCATGGCCAGATCAAGGAACTCTGTTCCCCAATCGGTCTCTGCTGCCGGTTGAATCATCTCCTCACAGATCAAGCAACTGGACCGGCAACCTAAAAGTCGTACATTTTCCTTTTTCAATGCCTGACTCACCTTAGGCAGGAATTTTTCGGCAATCTCGCGGTGCACCAGTAATCCTTCAAGGGCATTACACACGCCCGGCCGTTGCACCTTGGCGTTGAGGATGATCGAGACAGCCATGCCCTGGTCAGCATCCGCATCAACAAAACAGTGGCAGACCCCCTTGTAATGTTTGAGCACGGGGATACGGGATTTTTCGGTTACTGCCCGGATCAACCCCTCACCACCCCGTGGAATCACCAGGTCAATAGACTCTTCCTGTTGCAGCAGGATATCGACGGCTTCCCGGTCGGTGAACGGCAACACCTGAACAACTGTCGGGGTAACCGAATGTCTGATCAGAACTTCCTGTAATACTTTAGCCAGGGCCAGGTTGGAATAAATTGCCTCAGAACCGCCGCGCAGAATGACGGCATTACCGGCTTTCAGACACAGGGCGGCCGAGTCAATGGTAACGTTTGGTCGAGATTCATAAATCATCAGGATAACACCCAACGGCACCCGCATCCGCCCGACAGTAATGCCGCTGGGACGCCGTCGCATCTCCGAGATCTCACCCACCGGATCTTCCAGGGCAGCCACCTCGCGCAAGCCCTGCACCATATCACCAATACCCTTTTCTGTGATCTGCAGGCGATCAAGCATGGCTGTGGACAGTCCCTTTTTTTTACCGGCCTCCATGTCCTTAGAATTTTCAGCAAGAATGAATGCCTGCTGCCTGAGCAAAGCCTCAGCAATATCGTCTAAAATGCTATTCTTCTGCATAGTCGGCATGGCAGCAATGATTCTGGATGCAGATCTGGCTTCCTGCACCATCTCCAATACCGCTTTTGCAATCTGCGCACCTTCCATCATACTCTCCTGACCAATTGTATCACGACCGCACCCGACATTACCTGATGACAATCATCCTGATGCCGGCGAAGGCCTGAGAAAATATGTTTGAAAATTGTATGAACATAACAAGCATCCTGCAAACACTTGTGGCAGTGGCCGGCTGACGGACAACAAGATCATGCCCCCTCCCCACTGCCTAACACGACCAGATTGTCACGGTGAATGACCTCATCAGCATCTTTGTGACCGAGGATGTCGACAATCTCCTGCGTTTTTCTTCCTTTGATCCGTTCAATGTCTGCAGCTGTGTAGTTGCTCAATCCGGCGGCAATAACCGTACCGGTGCGGTCCAGACAATGAACAGGCGCCCCGACAGCAAAACTCCCCTGCACCTCAACAATTCCTGAAGGCAGCAGACTCTTCCCCTGTTCGAGTAATGCTCTTCGTGCCCCATCGTCAACCACCACAGCCCCCTGTGGTTTGAGGACATAGGCAATCCAGTGCTTGCGCCGGGTAATCGTTCCTTTGGTCGGCAGAAAAAAGGTACCCACCAGCTCACCACTGAACAGTGCCTGGAGAATATGCGGATGCCGTCCCGGGCCGATGAACGAACAGCCACCGCTGGCAGCCACCATTTTAGCGGCCCGAATCTTGGCCATCATGCCGCCGGTTCCAAGAATACTGGTCGAATGACCGGCCATATTTTCAACCTCCCTGGTAATCCTGGCAACAGTATAAATTGGACACGCTTCAGGATCTTCGCTGGGATGGCCGGTGTACAGACTGTCAACATCGGTAAGGATAATGAACATATCTGCGCCGATCATATTCGTCATCAAGGCGCCAAGGGTGTCGTTATCGGAAAAACGCAGTTCTTCGGCAGAGACCGTATCGTTTTCATTGATAATCGGCACCACTCCGAATTCAAAAAGCGTTCGGACAGTGTTGCGAACATTCAGGTAACGGCGTCGATGAGAAAGATCAGCATGGGTCAGAAGCACCTGAGCGACTGGTTGTGTATATTCGGCAAAGGCCTGTTCATAGGCCTGCATAAGCAAACCCTGGCCAGTGGCGGCCAGTGCCTGTTTGACCCGTAATTCTTCATGCGGGGTCTTCTCCACTCCCAACCGTTTACGGCCGGCTGCCACGGCTCCCGAGCTGACCAGGATGATCTCCCGGCCTGTGGATTGAAGAAAGGAGACCTGACGGGCAATATGAGAGATGATGGCATAATCCAAACCATTCTCATTGGTCAGTACTGCACTACCCACCTTGATAACGACGCGCCTGGCCTGATCAAAAAGGGTCTGCCGATAGTACAGACCATCCTCCTTACTCACCTGAAAAGTCATGGTCCTCCTCTATGTACTGCTGTTCAAGGTACGTGCCGAGTAACGCTTTCAACCCTTCAAGCCCAGTACCTTTTTCAGCCGAAATTGAAACCAGAGGGACATCGATGTCGGTAAACTGATGATATACTTCGGATAACCGTTGTTCATCAATCAGATCCACTTTGTTCAGAACAACCACCTGAACACGATTGATCAACTCTTTTTTATACGCTTCCAGCTCACTGGCCAGCACCGTATAGTCATCGTAGGGTTGCTGATTTTCACCGGATACATCAATCAGATGCAATAAGATGGAGGTACGCTCGATGTGACGGAGAAACTGATGCCCTAACCCCACGCCACGATGCGCGCCCTCAATGAGTCCGGGAATATCAGCTATAATGCAGGGGCCGGTTGAGGGGAGATGAAGTACACCTAACTGTGGCTCCAGAGTTGTGAATGGGTACGAGGCTATTTTGGGGTTGGCTGCTGAAAGTCTGGACAGCAGTGTTGACTTGCCGGCATTGGGAAGCCCGATAAGGCCGACATCGGCCAGAAGTTTAAGTTCGATCTTCAGCCATCGCTCTTCACCGGGCTGCCCTGGTGTCGATTGACGGGGTGCCCGGTTGGTTGAAGTCGCAAACCGTGCGTTCCCCAGACCGCCTGCGCCACCGGCGGCGGCAAGATAGGTCTGGTCGTGTTCAATCAAATCAACCAGTACCGCACCGGTCTCAACATCCCTGACCACTGTGCCCACCGGGACCAGCACGATACAGTCTTTACCACCTCGACCGTGCTTGTCGCTGCCCTGTCCACCGGCACCCGACCCGCCTTTGAAATGTACTTTAAACCGGAAATCAAGCAGCGAGCGGATGCTGCGATCGGCAACCAGAAATACATCTCCGCCTTTGCCGCCATCACCGCCGTTAGGTCCGCCCTTTGGAACAAACTTCTCCCGCCGGAAACTAACGCAGCCATTGCCACCGTCGCCTCCCTTGACGAAAAATTTTGCTTCGTCGACAAACCCCATAATACCTTGTTGACCAAATCCAGAAAACCATGAAAAAACCCGACATCAATCTATGATGATGCCGGGTCCGAAATCCGTCGTGCAGGCAATTTCTTTAAAATCACCTACTCTGACTCATTAAATTTGTCTTACTCGACAGGATACACGGAGACCCTTTTTCGATCCTTTCCGAATTTTTCGTACTTAACAGTACCATCAATTTTGGCAAAAAGGGTATAATCACGACCACAGCCGACATTGGTACCGGGATGTATCACCGTACCCAACTGCCGGACGAGGATGTTTCCGGCTTTGACAATCTGGCCGCCAAACCGTTTGACTCCACGCCGTTGCCCAGCGCTATCGCGGCCATTGCGTGAACTACCGCCTGCTTTCTTATGTGCCATTATACTCTCCGCAATAACAGTTTTGCTTATGCAGCTATCGTCTCAATGGTCAGGGCAGTATACATCTGCCGGTGTCCTTTTTTTACCTGATAGCCCTTACGCCGCTTTTTCTTAAAGACAGTAATTTTTTTATGACGGCCCTGTTCAACAATTTTAGCGACCACTCTTGCCCCTTCAACCACGGGCTGACCGACTTTAATTGTTTCGCCATCGACCAGTAACAGCACTTCCGACAGCTCGACAGTATCGCCCACATCACCCTGCAATTTTTCAACACGAAGGGTGTCACCGGACTCCACCTGATATTGCTTGCCGCCAGTACGAATTATTGCATACATGCGGTTCCTCCTCTCTATTTTCTCAACCTGAAAGTCGCAAATGGAAACATTTATTATAGAATCTGATATTTAAATCGATCACGCCGCATCTTGTCAAGAGTTATTCTCCACCCCTGACCTTTTCCATTCCAGACACCCCTTCTGTGCTACATCGTTTGTTTGCATCACGTTGAGGGGCAACCGTGGGAATTTTTAAGAAAAGATCGGTTTCTCTTGTCTGATCCAGTAAAACGACTTAAGTTAGACCTCAAGTACATTCTTATATAATAAGAAATTCGAGGCTTATCGAAAAACATCCCTCTTATCTACAGGAGAACAAACTATGCAGAAGATGGAGTGTCCCTGCGGTTATGTGTACGATCCAGCTGAAGGTGATCACGAAACCGGAATCGAGGCCGGCACTGCCTTTGCTGACATTCCCGATGACTGGGTCTGCCCAAAATGCGGGGCTGAAAAAGAGTATTTCTATCCAATCGACTAACCGTCAGGCCACTGGTCGATGCTCTCCGGTCAGTGGCTTTTTGTGCAACAGAATTTTTCCCGCAATCATCAGACAATTCAACTACTGTGCTGTTCACCGATTCAACGGTTCGACCTGCTTTCTTCCCGGACATGGCAGGGTAAAACAACAGCATGGTCTATGCCTTGAGCAATAAGAAATCCGTCACTCGTTTTTCAATGGAGGATTCTCACATGCCACGCTCTTGCCGATTCGTGCTGTTCTTGCTGGCGCTGATTCATCTCCTTCCAGTCTACTCTGCTCGAGCGGATTATTATGCTGAACCTGCAGATCTGGTTGATCGGGCCGCTGTGGTTTACCGTGGTTTCATAAACGATCCCAACATGACCTGGTTTCAGAACAATGTCGACCGGGCCAAGGGTATCTTCATCGTGCCGCAGATGCTGCGGGGTGGCTTCATTATCGGCGGTTCAGGTGGACGGGGTGTACTTGTGGGGCAGGATACCAATACGGCCAGATGGAGTTCACCGGCATTTTACAGTATGGGCTCTGTTTCTCTGGGATTTCAAATCGGTGCCGACTCCTCGGAAATCATTCTTCTGATAATGACTGACCGGGGATTGAATGCTATGCTGTCGACGGACTATAAAATCGGTGCGGACGTAGCCGTTGCCGCCGGTCCTATCGGCGCTTCCGCCAAGGCTCAATCCGCCGACATCCTCGCCTTCGGCCGTTCCCAGGGGATTTTTGGCGGGGTCAGCATCGAAGGAGCCGCCATTACCCCGTTAAACGACTGGAACCGTCGCTACTACGGCAAACCGGTGCAGGTATTTGATATCCTCATCAAGCAAAAAGTCAACAATGCCCATGCCGATCGTTTGCGACAGCTGTTGCCCAAGGCAAAACCCAATGCTCAACCGATCGGACGATAATACCAGATATGCCTCATCCTGCTCCTCAAGACCATTGCCATGGCCCGGCAATCACTTTTCACCCTTGAATCTCTGCAACAGGGAGAGCTGATTATCCGATTTGCAGGAGCATGGACCCTGCATTCACAGCCCCCCTCCCCGCACGAGCTGCTCTCCGGTATCGGTCAGGATATCATCTCCATAGCCTTTGCCTGTGACGAACTCGAAAAATGGGATACCCGGCTGCTGATCTTCCTCAAAGCCATCCTTGCTGAAATTCACAACCGCAACATCCGGGTGAATGAGGATGGATTACCGCCGGGCGTTCGCCGACTCCTCACTCTATCCGAGGCTGTACCGGAACAGATCACCTCACGCCCTCCTGCTGCAGAAAATATCGTCGTCCGTATCGGTCGCTCAACGATAGAGGCAAGCAGGCAACTGCGTGAGGTGGCTACCTTCACCGGCGAACTCCTTTTCGCCCTGCTGGACCTTATGAGAGGCAAGGTTCTTTTCAAATCCCGGGATTTTTTTTATTTCGTTCAGGTCTGCGGGGTGGAATCCCTGCCGATCGTCTCTCTGATTGCCGTTTTAGTCGGGGTGATTTTATCATTTGTCGGCGCCGTGCAACTCCAGATGTTCGGCGCCCAAATCTATGTGGCCAACCTTGTCGGACTGGGCATGGTCCTTGAAATGGGCGCTCTGATGAGCGGAATCATTATTGCAGGACGGGTCGGCGCCTCGTATGCAGCCCAATTAGGAACCATGCAGGTGAATGAAGAGATTGATGCCCTGCGGACCATGGGTATCTCGCCGGTGGGTTTTCTCGTTCTCCCAAGGATACTGGCCCTGATACTGATGCTGCCTCTCCTGTGTGTCTATGCAGACATTATGGGAATTTTAGGAGGCTCAATCATCGGGGTTACCATGCTTGATCTCTCGTTAACAGAGTATCTTGAACAGACCCGTAAAACCATACAGCTCAGTCAATTTGGTCAGGGCATTCTTAAAGCCTCCATCTTTGGCATACTTATCGGTTATGCGGGCTGTCTGCGTGGCATGCAGTGTGGTCGCAGTGCACTGGCTGTGGGAGAGGCCACCACTTCAGCTGTTGTTACCTCAATTGTTTTAATTGTAGTTTCAGATTCGTTCATCACGTTCCTTCTCTACCGTTGACCAGTGCCCATGAACTCCCCGGTACCAGCGATAACTGTTCGTGATCTGACCATGGCCTACGGTAGTTTTGTGCTGCAACGGGACCTGAATTTCACCATTTACGAGGGGGATATCTTCATAATCATGGGTGGATCGGGTTGCGGCAAGTCGACCCTGCTCCGCCAGATGATCGGCCTTAAACCGCCGGCAACCGGATCAGTCTGCTACGGCTCGGCCAACTTCTGGGAACTGGATGACGAACAGCAGGCCTCGATTATCCGCAAGGCCGGAGTGCTCTATCAATCCGGTGCCCTCTGGAGCTCCATGACCCTGGCCGAAAATGTTGCTCTACCGCTGCAACACTATACAGATCTTACACCCGCAGTGATTGCTGAACTCGTGACCTTCAAACTCTCCCTGGTCGGCCTGGCCGGATTTGAAGAATTTTATCCGGCACAACTCTCCGGCGGTATGCGTAAACGGGCAGCTCTGGCACGGGCCATCGCCATGGATCCGGAATTTTTATTTTTCGACGAGCCTTCCGCAGGGCTGGACCCCATCAGCTCCCGCAATCTCGATCAGTTAATCCTGGAGTTGCGGGAAAGTTTACGAGCCACAGTCATCATCGTCACCCATGAACTGGCATCAATCTATGCCATTGCCACCAACTCCGTCTTCCTGGACAGCAACAGTAAAACCATGCTGGCCACGGGAGACCCCAAAACCCTTTTACAACAGGAGTCCACCCATCCAACGGTACTCCAATTTCTGACCCGGGGAACCGGAAAACGCGAGGTCTGTACGGTGTGAGCAAAAAAGCCAATCCCACTCTTGTTGGTACCTTTATCCTGATCGCTCTTTGTTTAGCCCTGGCAGCCATTGTTGTTCTGGGAAAAGTAAAATTCAAGGACAATCGACTCCACTGTGTTGCCTTTTTCACCGGCTCACTCTACGGCCTTGACGTCGGTGCTCCTGTAACGTTCCGGGGCGTCACCATCGGCAGAGTCAGTGCTGTTCGGATCAGTTTTGATAAACAAAAAAAGGACTATCTCATGCCGGTGTATATTGACATCGAACAGCGACCTGTGGTGTCCGGAGAGAACCGGGGTGAATGGGAACCTGAAAAAATGCGCGCCATGCTCCAGCACCTGATTGATAAAGGGGTTCGGGCACAACTCAAGACCACCAGCCTGTTAACCGGTAAGCTGTATATCGATCTTGCTTTTTTCCCCGACACCTCGACAACCCGCTACCGAACGGATGATACCTACCTGGAGATTCCGACCCAACCCTCAGGCCTGGAACAAATCACCCAAAAACTGGAACAATTACCACTTGATGAAATCCTCAACAAGACAGCCGCAGCCCTTGACGGTATTAACAGCATCATCAACTCTGAGGAAACCCGTAACGTGCTCAGCAGCTTCAACAGCACCCTCCAGCAGTTCAACTCACTGGTTACCCGTATAAATACGGAATTCCCAGCTGCAGCAGCCGAAGTTCACAGCGGGCTGACAAGTTTCACCACCCTGGCCGATACAGCGACATCACTGCTTCGTGCCACCGGTAAAGAGTTGCCGCCCATCAGTGCTGAGCTGAAAAAACTCCTCACCGAACTCAATTCCACAGCCGGTGTATTGACCAAAGCTTTAAAAAATATCGAACAACTCACTGCCGAAGATTCCCTGTTAGCCTACCAGCTTGGAACGTCGTTGCGTGAAATTGAACAGGCTGCCCTCTCGGTCCGGCATCTGAGCGATTATCTGCAGCAGACACCCAATGCCCTGATCTTTGGTCAAGCCAAGGAAACGCCATGATTACAAACAACTCCAACCTTCGTCATTGTTGGTTCATCCTCTTTGCGCTGTTGCTTCTCAGCGGCTGCCTTCGGCCATCAAACATCACGACCCTGTACACCCTGGAGCCAATCCGCCAACAGCCCCTGACATCTGAATGGAAGGATGTCAGTGAAATGACACTGCTCATGCCGGTTCAACTGGCATCACATCTGCAAAGACGAGGCCTGCTGTATCCACAGGTTCCCGGTACAACCCGTTCATCTGCAACCGATCTGTGGGCCGGCCCTCTTGATCAACTGGTCAGTCAGCAAATCGTCGCAGGCCTTAAAGATCTGCTGGCCACCGAAAATATTGCCGCTTTTCCAGGACCACGTTTCAGCACTGTTCGCTATCAAGTTGAAGTCGAATTAAACGAATTCAGCAGTGATGGTCGTCAATTTATCACCACTGCAGTCTATACGTTAAGTGATGTCAGCAACAAAACCATTCTGGTGAGGAAGACGTTTCGTCAACAAGACAACCTCAATCATACCGGATATGAGGGAACTGTCACCAGTGCTTCACAGGCCATTGGAGATCTCAGCAAAGAGATTGCCGTCTCACTCCTGGCCGCTCATCGACAAAACGTAACAGCACATGCCCGATAAATCTCATGGCCTCCTCTTTTTTCAGCATTGAAGCCCTGTCTTTCACTGCTCCGTGCCTGTCACAATCGTAACACTCAGTTAGACTGGAACAAGGAGGGACATCAGACAAAGCACTGGACATGCAACCAAGTTATGATCAACCATGTATTGGCACAGGATACTCCGGCTGTTGTCGACTCCACAATCACCGGAAGATCCTGGTGTACATCTAAACCGGCAACCCTGTCTTTTCAGCTCCTGTTTTCCGCTCATTGTCAAGGAATGTCTATGTACCGTTTATTACCCGCTCTCTCTCTTCTGATCGCCACACTCGTGCTCAGCGGCTGCCAACCATCCACTTCCACGACACGGTTCAACCGTTTCTTTGACCCTAAACCACTGAGGGTCGGTATGACGCTGGATGCACCACCGCTTACCTACAAAAAGGAGAGCAATGCGGCCGGACTGGAAATGAAGTTTGCCTCCGGATTGGCACATTTTGTTGAACGCCGATTGGAAGTGGTGGCGGTCTCGCGTGACAATATGGCAACAGCCCTGCTCAACAGACAGGTGGACATCCTGATGACCGGGCTGTCGGTGGCCGATGCCCGCAGGCAAAATCTGCTGACTGCGGATCCCTACCTGCTATCCGGCCAGATAGCGCTGATGCGTCTGGACGGATATGCACTGTACGGCACCGGCAGTCAGCATCTTGTTGATCAGAATGTACGGCTCGGCGTAGTGAAAGACAGTAATGGCGACACCCTGGTAAAAAAACTCGGCGCCCGGGGAAAAATTGTCCACTTTGCGTCAGCGACTGAAGCAGCCGATGCCCTGATCGCCGGTCATATCGATGTTTTCTTATCCGACCTGCCGACCAGTACTTACTACGCCGCTCAATACATTGACAAAGGCCTGACACCGGGATCGACTTTACTGACCAAGGAACCGCTTGCCTGGGCTGTCCACCCCCAAAATGACAAACTGCTTGCCGCAGCCAACAACTATCTGGCCTCACTTGAACAAAGCGGAGAACTGCAGAAAATACTGGAGCAGGAAATACCTTTCTATCGCAATACTGTCTACAGCCTGAAACAGTAGCTTTCCACATCCATTGCCGTGCTTTGCTGCTCCAAAAAGTATCGCCTCATACTAAAAATAAATTGAACCTGAAAAGATTCCCGGAGATACTACTGACCAATGGCTGCATCACCCCAATGAAACAGTACACTCTCATGATGAGGCCTGCCTGTCTGTCCGGCAATCACTTAATACAAAGGATGTTCACCCACCACAGTCAACGTGCTGGAACCACTTAAAACTGCAGAGGAGTAAAGTTATGAAAACTACAGTACCGGCCCCTGTTTTCCGTCACGTGTTCATGATCATGTCGGCGTGGTTTTTCGTGGCCTTTTCCTTTCTTCCCTCCATACAGGCTGCCGATCTGCCGGGTGCAAAGGATCATCCGCTGCTCAAACGCTTTGGCGGTTCAGAAATCGTTGCTTACGATACCAAACGTTTTGTTGAGTACGATCTGCAAACATCTACGTTTACTTCCTATGATCTTAACGCAAAAAAACGGCACTACGTTAACCCGCCGCTCCGTTTGGAAGGGGCGCTGACCCGGATCTGGTATGAGGCAGCCGACGACACGAGCAGTCTCGAGCTGCTGCGCAACTACCAGAACGAACTGGCTGCTGAAGGATTTGATATCCTCTACGATTCCACAAAAGACGATAACGCTACCAAATGGACGAACTACCTCGCCTTCTTCAGTGGCCTGAACATTCGCACCAATCGCAGTATCTACGTTGTGTATGCTGCCGACACCAAAGGTCTGAAAACACTCACTGCTAAGAAACAACGACCTGAAGGGGATATCTATGTCTCTCTGATCACGGTTGAATGGAATAAAGACGATGCCATCTATAAGGCAAAGCGCGGTGCCTACGCAGCGGTGGATGTGATTGAGGTCAAACCCATGGTCCAGAACATGGTGGCGGTCAAGGCCGATGAAATGGCCAGATCTATCACCTCTGACGGCCGGGTGGCCCTGTACGGGATCCTGTTTGATTTCAACAAAACAGAGATCAAGGATGAATCCAGACCCGTGCTGGAGGAGATCGCCAAGCTGCTCAACAATGAACCGGATCTCAATCTGTATGTGGTTGGACATACGGACAACATCGGCAACTTCGATTTCAACCTGAACCTCTCCAAACGGCGCGCTGAGTCAGTGGTGACAGCGCTGAGCAGCGAATATGGTATAAAAACAGATCGCCTGACCCCTCATGGCGTCGCCAATCTTGCTCCGGTAGCGACAAACGCAACCGAACCTGGCCGGGCAAAAAACCGCAGAGTGGAACTGGTGCCACGATAAGCACCAGCAAGGCTGTCTCCATCAGAGCAGGACCGGAGATGCTTGTGCTGAAAGCGGCAGGGGCTCTGGTCCTGTTTCACTGTCCAGACGGACCAAAGCCTGATACATGCTTCCTTCCCGTGTGACCAGCTCCTCATGGACCCCCTGCTCAACGATCCGCCCCTGATCCAGGACCACGATCCGGTCAGCACGGCGGATGGTTGACAGCCGATGAGCGATAACCACAGAGGTACGGTCCTGAAATCCAGCGGCAATGGCTGCCTCCAGCATGTTTTCCGACTCGGTATCAATGGAGGCAGTGGCTTCATCAAGGACCAGGATAGCGGGATTCCGATAGAGAGCGCGAACAAAGGAGAGCAGCTGTTTTTCCCCCTGACTCAGGTTGAGTGCCCCTTCGCCGATCCGGGTCTCCAGCCCTTGCGGCAGACGGTTGATAAACTGTTCCAGCCCGGTCTGCTGCAGGATAGTGTCGAGTTGTTTTGCATCATACTCCTGGTCAAGGACAATGTTGGCGCGTACCGTATCGGGCAGGATGAAAATATCCTGCATGATCAGGCCGATCTGCCGGCGCAGTGCTTTGAAAGGTATCTGACGAATATCAACGCCATCAATGAAGATACTACCGCTGGTCGGCTCGTAAAAACGGACTAAAAGTGAAACAAGTGTTGATTTACCTGCACCGGTCGCACCAACCAGGGCAACTGTCTCACCGGGTGCAACAATAAGATTGATATCCGATAAAACCGGCTCACCCTCCTGATAGGCAAAATGAATGCCTTTAAATTCGATGGACCCGCGCCCGGCAACAGAAACCGTATCAGCTGCCAAAGCTTCCACCTGCATGGCTGACCGGCAATCCATACTTTGAAAGATGCGCTCTGCTGAAGCCATGGCTGACTGAACAATGGAATACTTTTGCGACAACTCACGCAATGGCTGAAAAAAAAGTCGCATATAGGTGAGGAAAGCTGCCAGCTCTCCTATGGTCAGATGCTGACGGATGACCTCACCGCCGCCATACCAGATTATCAGAGCCACTGCTGCTGAACTCATCAACTCGGTCAGGGGCATGAAGAGACCGAAAACTTTAATCTGTCCAAAAGAACGCACCAGATATTCCTGTGTCAAGCCGCTGTGAATATGACTGCTCCGCTGCTGTCCGCCAAAACACTGAACAATCCCTATCCCGGCGAGTGACTCAGCCAGAAAACTGTTGATCTTGGCCATCTGACTGCGGATGGCCCTGAATTTTTCGCGGGCGATACGGGAAAACAGCAGGGTGCTCACTGCGGCCAGAGGAATAAAGATCGCCATCACCAAAGCCAATCGGCTGTTCATAAGAAAGAGAAAGCAGAAAATGCCAATCAGTTTCAAACCGTCATTAAAGAGGGTCACCATCACCGAAGTGAACATCTCATGCATGTTCTGAACATCATTGGTCAGCCGCGTCACCAGACGACCGGCCGGTTGACTGTGAAAATAGTTGAGATCAAGGGTCAGCAGATGGTCAAAAAGCTTTTGGCGGAGCTGGTGCATGATCGATTGACCGATCCACTCCAGAACAACGACCTGACAGAAGGTGGCAACAAAGATGCACGTTATAAGCAGACCATACCACAGAGCAACCTGCCCGAGCCCGGCAAGCCGTGCTGAGTTCGCCAGGTTTTCTACCACAATATAGTGGTCGATCCCCAGCTGCATAAGCCTCGGCAGCCCCAAAGAGGCCAGAGCAATGATCATGGAGAGCACCACCGCTCCGGTCAACGCCACAGCATGGCCTCGGCAGTACCCGAAAATCCGCTGCCAAAGCCGTACATCGCCGATGGACCCCTGGTGTCCCTCTTCTGAATAGCCGAAATTATGCATGGCTGCGCTGCTTTGCCACCATGGAGGAGTAAAAGGGATGAGCCAGTAACTCCTGATGCCCTCCCTGACCAACGATCCGCCCGTTGTCCAGAATAAAAATATGGTCAGCATGTCGCAACACGTTGACTCGATGCGAAACAAGCAGAATCGATTGTCCGTCCATATTGTTCAAAATATTTTCCAGAACCAGCTGTTCGGTTTCCACATCAATGGCAGACAGCCCGTCATCAATGATCAACAGAGGTCGTTTGCACAGCAGTGCCCGCGCCAGGGCCAGCCGCTGACGTTGTCCGCCGGAAAGCTTGACCCCTCGTTCGCCGATCACTGTTGCATACCCCTCGGAAAAGCCCTGAATATCCATATCAATGGCAGCAGTTGCAGCAGCTTCCTTAATCTCAGCCATGGTTGCCTCAGGTCTGCCAAAGGCAATATTGGCGGCGATGGTCGTGGCAAAAACCACCGGTTCCTGACTGACATAGGCGATACAGTCACGAATATCAGCCTGGGATAACCGGTTGACATCCACGCCCCGAAACACCAGCATACCATCCTCCACCGGATACATCCGCAGCAGCAGTTTACAAAGGGTGGATTTGCCTGAACCTGTACGACCGGTCAGACCTGTCAACCCGGGGCCGATCTCCATGTTCAGCTCATTGAGAGCCGGGCGGGCGGTACCTGCATAGGTAAAGGTAAGGTGGCGACAGCTGTAGGTTGTACCGATCGTCGTTTGCGGCAGCGGCAACGGCTGGGTTATCCCTCTGCTGACGGCAGGCAACTGTTCCAGCAGACGATGAATCCGGCGCAGACTGGTGATGCCCCGCTGAGTAAGATTTGCCACCCAGCCGATCGCCATCATCGGCCAGATAAGCATGTAAAGATAACTGACAAAGGCGACAAAGGAACCGATGGTGATGGTGTCCTCAATGACGAGCATGCCACCGTAATAGAGCAACAGCAACATACCGACATTCCCCACCAGGGTGGCAACGGGAAACAGCAGTCCCTGAATAATCGCCACACGCAGATTGCTTCGGATGTAGGCCTCTCCTAAACTCTGAAAACGAGTTCCCTGGAAATTTTCCAATGTATAGGCCTTGATCAGACGTATCGAAACAAGTGTGGTGCGGGCAAATTCAGTCAACAGGGAGAACTGCTCCTGCACGAGGTTAAAACGCTGGTGGAGGCGGCCGGAGAGAATCCTGGTGCAGACAATGAGCACCGGCATGGGCAACAGGGCAATCAGAGTTAACTTGACACTGATCGCCAGCATAAAACCAAGAGCTGCGGCAGACATCACCAGAGCATCCACCGCCGCCACCAGTCCCATACCGCAGGCCATCTGCACTGTGGCCAGATCATTTCCGGCATGCGCCATAAGATCGCCGATGGTCCATCGCTCAAAAAACTGCTGATCCATCCGGAGGATATGGTTAAAGAGACGATCCCGCAACTTCTTCTCCAGGATACGGGAAAATCCGATAATCAGATAACGCCAGAAAAAACGCAGTACGGCAACAATACCTGCGATCAGCAGAACAAACATGCTCAGCGTAAGAAGTTGAGATGATGTTGCAGACTGTGCGGTAAGACCATCCACTGCTGTTTTAATAAAACGGGGAATGATCAACTGCAAAAAATCAACGGTGATCAGCGCCAGAAAACCTGCGGCAAGGCGGGACCAGTGCGTTGTGAAGATTGGGGAAAGTAAACGTAAAAGAGCAGATAATGATGCTTCCGGGCTACTGTTGGTATACTCCCCGGCAGACGTGTTGCAAGACGATTTGGTCATCGCAACGACGGCAACAACTCTTCATAGGCTGCAGTCAGACGTATAAACTGTTCAGTGTTGCCGCCTTTATCCGGATGGAGCTCATGCGCTTTTTGTCGATAGATGCGAGTGAGGTCCTTCTTCTTCATGGCGGCAAGTTGTTCGGCCGAAATATCGAACATGACCATGGCCTGACTTCTTGATATCTTTTCCGTCACCGGTGCAGCCCGGTGTTGAAATCGTCCGGCCCGTGCACGACGACCGAAGTTACTCCAGGAGATCGGCTCAGCAGGCGCAGTGTCAAAGTACATGATCAGGTAACGGACCAGGGTGTACGGCAAACGATCATGATGCCGTGAGAATCCGCACCAGAATTCGGCATCAGCGGCTAAGCTGCAGATCTCTTGAACAAAGAGGGCGTCCAGTTGATCACGATCAAGCGCCTGTGGTATTGAACGGGCGTAGCTTTGCTGGAAAAAACGTTGCAGATTAAAGATAGTGAACAGATAACTCTGATAATCACGGGGTGGAAGCTGCTGCTCCTGCTCGAGTATCATCTGCTCGATTTCATCACGGCTCTTATCAAGAAGGGCAATATACAGCGGTGCGGTTTTATCCACTATCTCTTCGGAAGTTCGGCCCATACGAAGAAAGTGGACACGCCGACGGTCAAAAATATGGGTTTCTTCTAAAGCCCGCCTTCGTACTGTTTCGTCCGCCGGCCGCCAATTACGATACTTGCTTCGATGGCGAAAAGGTTGCAACCGATTTTTAATATAGGGGTCAAGAAACGGAAAGAGCAGTTCCTCCAGCTCGCTGTCGATGACCTTCACGCCCTGATCACGCAGCTGCTGCAGAAACTCTTCATCGATATAAAACGACGATTCATCAGGATAGACGATACATCGGCCTGGATCAGATCCCAAATCTGCTAATTCACGGGAGTACAGAATACCGTCACTGCGATAGGATTCCCGAAGCAGATACTGATATCGCCGGGGACCGACCTCCATACGGGCAAGATACATAGATACAGACTCTCTACAATAAAACGGGGGATATTCGACGGACTATAGCTCGTTTCAGTGGACAACTCAAAGGAAACGATTAACTACCTCCTCAATCGTCTCGATGGTAAAGGGTTTTTCCATGGCGAAAACAAAACCATAATCACCGTATCTCCGCATCACCATACTGTTCCGATCTCCACTGACAGCGACCAGGGCGGCCTTCGGATCTACAGCCAGGATCTCACCGGCCACATCTGCTTTTCCAACACCCCGGGGCATATGCAGATCAAGCAGGACCAGATCAAAAGGGCGACCGGCTTCCAGTTCGCTGCGGTACAGGGTGACCGCCTCTTCCACGTTCAAGGCTTCGGTTACAAGACAGCCAAAGTGCTCAAACATTTTTTTTGTGGGTATGCGTACTATTGCCTCATCATCTATAATAAGAACCCGACGCCCCTGTTTTTGACGATGAGCTAAACGATGTTCAGCATCGGCAATCTCATGGAGAGGAAAATACAGGACAACCCTGCACCCCCCTTCCCGTACTGGCAGAATGTGGACGGAACCACCGTGTTTTTTGGCAATGGCGTGGACTATGGTAAGCCCCAACCCCATTCCCTTTTGTGCACCTTTCTGTTTGGTGGAAAAATAGGGGTCAAACACCTGGTCCAGGGACTTCAACGGAATCCCCGGCCCTGAATCAGTAAAAACAAGCCGGATCAACTCACCTTTCGGGACCAGTTGACCGATGCGAACAGATTCCTCATTGCCGTTGACACGGTCCACATGCACATCGATCCGGCCGACTCCGGCCATGGCATCCACTGCATTGCTGGCAAGGTTGACAAACACCTGCTGCACAAGATGCGGATCAACGTTCACGATAAAGTCATTTTCCTTGCAGTGCAGCTCAAAACAGATGTCAGTATGCGCCAGCTCCTGATCCAGTACCTCGGCAATCAGAGCGAGCAGATACACCTGCGACTTTTGCGGAACATAGTTGTTGGAAAAAGTGGAAAACTGATGAATCAGCTGTGTGGCCAAGGAGATCGCCTTGTTTGCCTCTTCCAACATCTGCCCGATATTTTCCTGTTGACAAACATAGCGTGCCATTTCAACATTGCCACGGATAATGGTCAAGAGGTTATTGAAATCATGGGAAATACCACCAGCCATTAGTGACATGGCCTCTAGTTTCCGTATCCGTTGCAACTCGCCTTCCAACCGGCGCTGACGCTGTTCTAAAACTTTACGACGGGTAACATTCTGCAGAATACCGATAACAAAAAATGTAGACCCTTCCGCAACAGATACAAGGTTTAACGTGACCTGCTGCGTCCCCAACTGGAGAGGATCATCATAGGAAAAAAACAGAGGACCGCAGGCATCTCCTCTTTCCAGTCGATCCAGCCAGGTTATGAACCGTTCGTTTGCCTGTGCCGGCAGCAACTGCACAAGCGGACTGCTCAGGATCTTCACCTCCGGAAGCCCGAAAAGACCGACAGCAGCCTCATTAACCATGACAACACGACCTTTGTTGTCAAGTTCAATCACCCCTTCGGCCATCCGCTGCAGGATCACTTCCCGATGTTTCTTACTGACCAGCAGCTCGCTGGTCACCTCACGGGCATGCAGCCCCTCCAGTCCGTGAATCACACCGGTTTGCCCCCGCTGGTTACGACGAAACCGATCCAGAGCAGCAACAACATGTTCTTTCATGGTCACCATCGGTCCCTTGGCAATACACACATCAGCACCGATACGCAGGGTGATCTCGTAATCTTCGAGTGCCACCCCGGAAAGAATAACCAGAAAAATATCTTCCAGCTCCGGTGTATTACGAACAATATACCCCAGTTTCTCGCCATCGATTTTAGGCATAATGAGATCGATGAAGATAATATCCGGTCGTTGCCTGCCGATGCAGTCCAGCGCTTCCAGGCCATTTCCAGCCGTCTCAACCCGACACCCTTCCGCCTCCAGTATATAGCTGAGAATTTTACGAATGACCGGACTGTTGTCAACAACAAGCGCATGTATCTCATCCATGATGGAGTAGTTCCCGGACTGCTTCGGCAAGCTCGTGGACATCAAAAGGTTTAGTAAAGACCTTGTCTGCACCCAGTTCCTGAGCTGCCGGCAGGTAGGCTTCGGGCCCGATACGACCACCCCCGGAAATCGCAATAATTTTTATAGCAGGGTACGCTTTTTTTAAAGAGGTGATGGTTTCCAGACCCTCCTGTTCAGGCATAATGAGATCTGTGATCACCAGATCTGCAGGCTGCTTGAGATGTTTTTGCATACCTTCCCGGCCATTTTCAGCCTCCATGACCTCATATCCTGCCCACTCCATCACCTGGCGAAGCAATGTACGCATCTGATCATCGTCGTCAATCACCAAGATTCTCATCTTCAACTCCTCTCTTCTTTGGCAGGATCTCACGAACGGCCCGTGCTAACAGCTGCATATCCACAGGTTTTGCCAGGAAACGGTGAACCCCGCACCGCTTCGCCTCTTCCATGGTAACCGCCTCACTATATCCTGAACACAGGATTATCGGCAATCCAGGCCGTAGTAGCCTGCTGACCCGATCCGCCAACTGTATCCCTGTCATTCTCGGCATGGTATGATCCGTGATCATCAAGTCAATCTGTTCATCTTCTTTTTCAAAATACTGCAGCGCCCGCTCCGGGGTATCGGCGGCAAGAACCCGATACCCCAGATGAGCAAGCATTCGGGTACGCATCTTGACAATTTCTTCTTCATCATCGACAAACAAAATAGTTTCATCACCGCCGGGCAGGATGTCATTTTGCTGTTCAACTTCCTTTGTTTCGGCTATACGGGGAAAAAAGATGGTGAAGACCGTTCCCTTTCCCAGTGTGGAAGAAACGTCAATAACCCCTTCATGGGTTGTGATGATTCCATGTAACACAGCCAACCCCATGCCGGAGCCTTCCCCAACCTCACGGGTGGTAAAAAAAGGATCGAAAATCCGTTCAAGTGTCTCCTGGGATATACCTTTACCAGTATCTTTGATCGTCAACACCACATAAAAACCCGGTTTCAGACCATGATAACGGTGCTGTTCCGCCTTACCGGTCTCAGTCTGTCGCAAAGAGATCTCGATCGTTCCACACTGGTTTTCCAATGACTGAGCTGCATTGGTGCACAGTTGCATGACTATCTGCTGAATCTGCCCGGGATCGGCATGGATCATGTCGATTCTGTCGGATATGGAAACCTTGATGTCAATGGTAGTCGGCAGAGTAGAGCGCAACAGGCGACATGTCTCTTTGACCAGTGGTGCAATCGATAGATCTTGTCGTTTATGACTGGACTGTCGACTGAAGGCAAGGATTTGGCTGACCAGATCCTTGGCACGATTCCCAGCCTGTTTGATTGCGTGCAGGTGTTCAATAAGTTCCGCTGTTGTCAACGGTGGTCCGAAAAGAGGACTGCTCCCATCTTTGTTCTGCACGGGTATCCGATAGAGCAATAAATCGGTGTTACCGAGGATGGCACCAAGGATATTGTTGAAATCATGAGCAATACCACCGGCAAGTGTAGCAATGGACTCCATCTTATGTGCGTGCATCAACTGTTTTTCTAAATTACGCTGATGACTGATATCTTTGGCCGTGACCACAAAACCAACAATTTTCTCCTCCTCCTGCAAGGGAAAACAGTTCACCATCAAGGTACGGCCAAGATAATCGTGCGTAATCTCCTGGCAGTGTGGTTTGTTTTCTGCACAGGCACTGGAGATAAAACAGAATGGACAGGGTGTATCTGTTCCTGCAAACAGACTGTGACATGCTTTGCCTTCAAGGGAGCTACCGTCAGAGGAAAGGAGTTGAACAGCCGCCCTGTTGCCCCTGGTCACTCGACTCTCACTGTCTAAAACAAGGACAGGATCAACAATGACATCAAAGATACACTGCCATTCATCCAGTGCTTTCTGCAGCGTTTCACAACCTTCTGAATGTACCTGAAGCCGAGGTCGCAATCGAAACAGATAATAGGCAACCGAAAAAATTGTATACAGTGCCAGTACCGAACAGACGATCCACAATGTCAAAGCGTTCACCGTTCCCGAGCGAACAAGAAGGGGGAGTGCTGCCTAAAAATCCGCTCACGAAAAAAATCAATTGTTTTGCGCCTCCTCTCAACAATACGCACCTGTTCCGGTATGAGGTCGGAAATAGGATTACGTATGATCGACATTTTATATTCTATGTTGGCAGCAAAACGATTGTCCAGATACCAGGCATAAAAAAGTCCGAAAAAAAGACCTGGTGGCGTAAACCCTTCATCAGGATTGATCACTCTGGTGTAAACACGACCATCCGGCCGCAATCGATGCATTTTAGAGAGATACAGATAGGTGTCGATATCCTTCGGCGTCAGAAAAGCCTCCAGGGTCTCGTCATCTCTGACCAATATCCGATAGGTCCGTCCGAGGATGTCATCACCATGCCGTAAATCCATCATCTGCTTATCTTCAGCATAGTTGCCCAGCAGTGACTGTCCCAGCGCCACCAGAAAAACCATCTCAAAACGGTTGAGGTTGGTCACTTGATCCTGTCGAACCTTGATTCGTTGGTCAAGTGGATCATAAAAAGAATAGATGTTATCCCATTGCTGGCAACGCTTCCAGGCCCCGGGCTCGATTAAAGTAATGCCGCGGCTGAACTGCAGGTGTTCCAAAGGAATATCCGGGTGTAACCAAAGTATCTCCAGCACCCGGTCCAACAGTTGACGACGATCCGTTTCAGCCATCTTGACCATGGAATCCGAGGCAATGCATTCGGTATGAAGACGAGTCAGGTGATCCCGAATTTTGTCGTAGCGCAGACAGGGCACCAGCCGGACAGGATACTCCCTGCCAATGGCGACGTCCACCTCGGACAGTGTTTCTTTGCATGGAGGTACAGTCAGATAATCAGCCTGATTAAGCGCCCACAACCCCTTGACCACCCTGGCAAGTGCATCTGGATCATGCTGGATCACCCCGCGTTGCCGCAGCTGCTCCTTTGCAAAAATCCGGGCTTCCACTGAAGAAAACCCCAAAGCTCTGACCCGACTTCGATCCATAAAAATCGGTTCCTTATCTTCAAGGGCATAGCGCTGCAGAATCGAACCCGGAATATCGGTCAAATCAAGGCCTACGATATGGGAAAACAACTGATCTACCCCACCTGGAATATTACGGTGGTAGGCCCTGATCAGATCGGAAACATAAAATTTCCGGTCCGGTGCATCCCGGGCGGCATCGGTTTCTCCTTTCTGAACCCAGATATTGGCCACCAGCACCTTCAGTGCCCCGGTATTGTCACGAATAGCCTGTGCCAGCCCAGGGACCTGAAGAATGGGTATGATGGAGGTATACAGACTGCCTGGTGCAAAGAGGATGATGTCGGCCTGCTGCACCAGCTGGACTACTTCCGGCTGGAGAAAAGGATTTCGGCTGAACTCGACGATCACCCTGTCAACAGGAAATCCTCGCCTGGCTTTCCCCGACTTGTACTCACTGGTAACCAACACACCGTTGGCATACAGCATCTGCAGTTGCGACAAAGTCGTGGTACAGGGAAGTACGGAATGGGGTCGCACGCCGAGAACACCGGATATTTCTGCAAGTCCACGGCTGGTTGCCGATCGTACGACCTGATGCGAAACGAGCAGCTCCTCCGGTGTAAGGTCAGGGTCCAACTGTTTATAGATGGCAGCAGCCAGCAGAAGATTTCCCAGACACTGCGGCCGTTGCAAAGTCGGACTCAAACGAACATCAGTGTACAGAAGATCACAAAGTTCAACAAGATAGGTCAGGAGTTGCTCGGGAAGATCAGAAAGTGTTGCCCCTGTGTCCCGAAGCAACTGACCGGCTGACAAGGGGTAGGACATAAAACGGTAGTTGAAGACAGCATACAGAGCTGTGGCACAGTGTTTGGCACCAGCTGTGTCCAGTTTGTAGCGCTGGACAAGATTTTGCCGGCGTATCGACGAGACAAGGACATGTCGAATATCACCAAGGGCGATGAGGGGCACATCTTTTTGTAACTCACCGGTTGATCCGCCATCATCCGTCACACAGACCACCGAACTCACCAGTGGAAAAATTTCCTTTAAGCCGGTAAAGGGATTATACGCCCAGGCTTGTCGACGTGAGTCTCCACCAATAATATTGGACAGACCGGTACCACCACCAAACACGACCACTTTGACGGAAGACGTGTCCAAGGCGTCGAACTGCTGTTTGAGTTTGTCAAAAAATGAGGTGATGACCGGGGGCAGTCCGCCGGCGGTACTTTCCAGGAGTATGGAGGCGATTTTCTCAGCCAGGCTGCTTTCCGGCAGAACATCAAGCACGGAAAACCCCTCTGAGGTCATAAATTTCAGGTGATGTTTAAACTGCTGTTCTCCGGACATGTACTCTCGCTCAATAAAAAGTCCGGTAATCGTAACTTACAGTAAGGGAGCTGCCGGCAACAACTGCTCCACCCTTTCCAGATCCTTGAAGGTGTCCACTTCTACTGAATCGTACTCTGTAAGAACAACCCGGACGGTGTATCCAAACTCAAGGGCACGCAACTGCTCAAGTTTTTCGCACTGCTCCCACTTTCCTTCAGGTAATCCGACAAAGGTGGTGAGAAAGTTTTTGCGATACGCATAGACGCCCAGATGTTTGTAGTACGCAGGTTGCTGTGTCCCGTCAGCGTCACGCTGAAAAGGTATGGGCGCCCGAGAAAAATAAAGGGCATTGCCACGACAATCGAACACGGTTTTGACATGGTTGGGATCAGGGATCTCTTCAGGGCGGATAATTTTATAGATGAGAGTCGACATCGGCAGCGATGGATCGTCCACCAGCGGCCCGACAACCTGCTCAATCACCTCTGGAGGAAAAACAGGTTGATCTCCCTGGATATTAACGACGATATCCTGATCTTCGAGGGCCAGCAGGTGAGCCGCTTCCGCGAGCCTGTCGGTACCGGTGGCATGGTCACGCCGGGTCATCACCCACCTGCCGCCAAAGGAGGTGACCGCCTGAGCAATACGTTCATCATCGGTGGCAACCACCACCTCTGTCAACACTGACACCTGCCAAGCCCGTTCAACCACATGTTGAATCATGGGCCGGCCCTGAATCAGGGCTAAGGGTTTCCCTTCAAAACGATTGGAATGATACCGTGCAGGAATAATGGCAACAATTTTAGGGGTGGATGAGTTCATCGACAGTCTTGAAGGTACCTCTGAAGAACAGTATTGGATTGCATCTCTCTTTTGAGCCATGATACAGTGCACACCGATAAAAGGCAATCACCTGATAACCTCGAATTATCGTCTTATTCTTTGGACCGTCCGAAATAACCCGGGGCTGAAAACGGAAGAGATTATTCCTTTCACCCGGTTATTGTAGAGCAAGTATCGAATATGCATCATGCTACCCGAGTTTTTCCGTTGACAGCCTCACCCGTTTTTCTCGCAGTCCTGGCCGATCCCGACAGCTCCATGACTTCCGCACACAGTCTGGCAGCATCTCTTGCCATTCCTTTAGTTACCGACCCCTGTGCCGCCACGCTCCTGTTACGGTACAGCAGTGAAGGTTTAGAACTCTTTAAACCCGGGGATCCGTCACTGCCGGGAAGCCTCAGGGTCAACTTCTCCAGCCCAGGTGTCACTAAACGCTGCACTGATCCTGGTCAGGAGCTCCTTATCCGGGCGACAAAAATCCGGCATACATCCGAACCACTGCTCACCGACACCACAGCCGGTCTCGGTTACGATGGTTTTATTTTAGCGGTTGCCGGGTTTCAGGTACATATGATCGAAGCCGATCCGGTGGTGGCGGCACTGCTTGCCGATGGGTTGGAGCGTGCACGTCACAACCCGACCCTGGCTCCCGTGGTGGAACGTATCAGTCTGACCATTGGTGAGGCACAAGATGTTCTTCCCCGGCAGATGAAACATCCTGATGTCATTTACCTGGACCCGATGTTTCCCAGACGCTCCAAATCAGCACTGGTCAAGCAGGAACTGCGTCTCCTGCAACTCCTCACCTCCCGGACAACCACTTCCCCTGAACAGTTACTGCATCAGGCATTGGCTGTGCAGGCCAGGAAGGTTGTGGTGAAACGACCGCGCACCGGCCCCAACCTTCTCAATCTGCGCCCGTCTTATACAATCAGAGGCAAAGCCATTCGATTTGATGTCTATGTTGGTTCAGGAAAAGCCCCGACCCCTTTGCCGACAGCGTAATAAAAAATATCCCTGAAGCGAGTCGGAAATCAGCGGTCAACACCGGGCCGCCTTTTCAAGAGCTGCCGCCACCGTTGTCTTCTGCTCCTCTGCCAGCACAACAGGCACCTGAAACGTTAAGGCGCGCTCCATGATCGCTGCAGAGATCGGCAGGGCCTGGGGATCATAAACAACCCGTCGCTTGCCATGGGCTACAAACGGCCACCCGTCACGGCAATAACTTTTACCCTGCAACAGGTGTTCCCAGTTGGGATAGTAATGCCACCCATTTTCACTCCAACGGATTGCTCCTGCACCATGATCGCGCAACACCTGATGAACGGCGGTTGCCTGTTTCTTATCCGGCAGGAGAAAGGTGCAAAAGGTTGCTGAATCACCATCTTTGTCTAAAATTTCCCGGAACTGCACTCCAGGCAGAACACTTACAGCCTCTTGATAAAACTGCTTGTTACGCTTTTGAGCAGCAACGATATCATCAAGTTTGGCTAACTGAGCCAGACCGATCGCCCCCTGGATCTCCATCATCCGATAGTTGAAACCGACAAAAGATCTTCCTTCACCACCACGCCCACCGGGATTAGGTACATGGTCATGCCCATGATCCTGATACTCGGACATCCGTTGCCATAATCCATGGTCACTGGTGATGCACATACCGCCTTCACCGGTGGTTATGGTTTTGACCGCATCAAAAGAAAAGGTGCCGACAGCACCGAAACTGCCGAGGTGACGACCTTGCAGGCGTGCACCGGCAGCCTGGGCAGTATCCTCGATCACGGGAATATTGTGCCGGTGAGCAATGGTCATAATCTCATTGATCCGTGCCTGAGCACCCATCATATGGACAGGAATGATCGCTTTAGTTCGCGGGGTAATCTTTTTTTCCAGATCGGCAGGATCCATGTTGAGGGTCATATCAACTTCAGTAAAAACCGGGATTGCACCGCAGTCAAGTATCGCCTCCCAGGTCGCAACAAAGGTGAAGCCCTGTGTGATAACCTCGTCGCCTGCGCCAATACCGAGAGCAGCCAGTGCCACCTTGAGAGCCGCGGTGCCGGAAGTTACTGCCTGTGCATAGGAGGCGTTGGCATACTCAGCAAATGCCTTTTCAAACTCAAGTACCTTCCACTTCCCTTGGCGTTGAGCGGCAAACTCGTAACGAAACAGCACACCACTGTCCAGCACCTCTAGAACCTGTTTTTTTTCCTCAGCTCCGAAAACCTCAAATCCGGGCACAGTTACACCTCTTTTATGAAAAATTTATACCGATATACACGTACAGCACTCTATTCAGCCATGCTGCCGGGACAGAACAAATCCATTATCAATTAACCGGACCTTGCCCACCTTACCCTCAACAAACACCGCCAATGCAAGAACAGTCTGTTCATCCACCACATCTGCCGGTTCCAGGGTCTCGCAGTTGACAAAGCTGACATAATCCACAGCCGTGCCGGTAAACGAATGAATATGTTTTTCAAGCAAAGCCGTCAGTACAGCTGTTGACCGTTGCCCCTGTAGGGCTTGAGTTTGGGCCAATTGCAAAGAGGTGACCAGGCTTAATGCTGCTGCCCGGTTAGCCGGGTCAAGGTTGGCATTACGGGAACTCATGGCCAGCCCATCTTTTTCACGGACAATCGGGTGGCCGACAATCCGCACAGGAAGATTCAGATCCGCTACCAGGCGACGAACAATCACCAGCTGCTGAAAATCCTTCTCTCCGAACACAGCGACATCCGCCTGAACAATGTTGAACAGTTTGCTCACCACCGTGGCAACACCGGCAAAGTGAACAGGTCGGCTTTTACCGCAGAGATGGGTGGCCAACTGACGAACCTGTACTTCGGTCTGAAATCCCTTCGGGTACATCAGCTCAGGTGTGGGAGCAAAAACGACAGCCACCCCCTCCTTCTGTGCCAATTGTCTGTCCCGTTCAAAATCACGGGGATAACGGTCAAGATCTTCGTTGGGGCCAAATTGGGTGGGGTTGACAAACAGACTGACCACCAGCAAATCACAGAGCCCGGCAGCCATGCGCATCAGACCAAGATGACCTTCATGAAAAAAACCCATGGTCGGAACCAGGCCGACGGTCGCACCGGAACGGATCTGTGCTTTTGCCCAGTCTTGCATCTCCTGAGGATGCTGAATCACTCGCATCATTTCTGCAACTGACCAAGTCTCGACTGCACCATCTCCCGGATCGGGTCCACCTTCCCCTGTCCGGCCTGGAATTCCGACAACTCTAGATATTTCCCATACATGGCTACAGCCTCCTCCTTCTTGTCGGTTTGCTCGTACAGCCGCCCCAATGCACGATAGGCCTCTGCAGCAAACCACTCATTCCCCGAGAGCTGGGTATACAACTGGACAGCCTTATCAACCTGGCCCTCCATCTCACACAGGCCTGCCAACCTGCTGAGCACCAATGGTTTGAGAGACATATCCGGCCTGAGTTCGCTCTGCAACACCTCTAAAGTCTCTATGGCCTTACCGCGCTGCCCCTCCTGTGCATACAAAGTGGCCAACTCAATCTTCGCCCATCGGTCGGCAGCAGTACCTCCATAATCCTGCGTCACCTTCTCCAGCAACGGTTTCCTGTCCTGCTGAGCAATAAGCGCAGCATCCAGAGCGGAAGCACCTCTTGTCTCTCGCAGTTCACGATAGGTGGTGTAACCGGAAACAGCCACGAACACCACCACGGCAGTCACAATAACCGTCCAGATTGTCCGTTGATGACGGTGTATAAATGCGATTACCTTGGGCGGCAAGTTGAACTGCTCCAACAAACCCTCTGAAGCTAATAACTGTTGTTTAATAACAGCATCTCGATTAACGGTTGTCTGCTCCGCCATGCGGGACATCTCCTGTAAAATCTTTACGAACTGTAAGACCGGCACGCAATAGCATCATGCCTCACTGCCTCTCACCAAAAACACTTGCAAGATCTATTGTATCACGTTCAGGTATGGATACATACCAGACTACCTTCAGCCTGAAACGCTGAATTATACCGTGACACACAAAAAAAGCATCAGCCAATCCATGATATCTCAACAAAAACAGATCAGGGCTTCCTTAGCCGCCTCTCTTCCCACCTCCAGTACTCATCGTGTATGAATGATCGCCGTCTACTCACTGTCAGTGAGCTCACCACCACCATCCGCAGTCTGCTGGAAGGGAGTTTTCCCTTTGTCAGCGTTGTCGGTGAGATCTCCAATCTGCACCGTCCCCTTTCCGGGCATTTTTATTTTACCCTCAAGGATGCCGACGCGCAGATCAGAGCGGTTTTGTTCAAAACTCAGCAACGTTATCTGACTGAACCACCGGCAGATGGAAGACAGGTCGTCTGTCGAGGACGCATCTCCGTGTATGAAGCAAGGGGCGATTATCAGTTAATTGTTGACACCATTGAACCCCGCGGCACCGGTATGCTCCAGCAGGCGTTTGCAGAACTCAAACATCGATTGACAGCAGAAGGATTATTCGATGCACACCTGAAACGACAGCCACCGTCTTTTCCCCGCCACATAACCCTCATAACATCCCCCAAAGGCGCTGCGGTCCATGACTTCATCCGGATCGCAACCCGTCGCTTCCCACCGATCAGGATTGCTGTTTACCCGGTAACTGTACAAGGGGAACAGGCTGCCCCCAGTATGATAGAAGCTCTCACCACCATCAACACCAGCATCTCCACAGACCTGATCGTCCTCTGCCGGGGAGGGGGTTCCATTGAAGATCTCTGGGCGTTTAATGATGAGCAGTTAGCCCGAGCCATTCGGCGATCAACCATACCGGTGGTCAGTGCCGTCGGCCATGAAATCGATTTCACCATTGCCGATTTTGCCGCTGACCTCCGTGCGCCAACACCCAGTGGAGCCGCTGAGCTGCTGATCCCCGATGGATCGGCATTACAAAAAAATCTTGCTGATCTCTGTGCACGCATGCAGCACAGCTTGCGTTTCAGTCTGAACGATACCGGTCAGCGTGTACAACTGGCACGCCAGAGGTTGCTCTCCGTGCCGCATTCCCTGGATCGGCTATCCCTTCATCTTGACTATCTCAGTGTTCGCCTGAAAAGATCTTTTGTTGATACGCTTGCCGATAAACAACGTGATCTCGACCAGACCGCCCTTCATCTGTCCCGTTTAAGTCCGAAACATCATCATGCCATCCGCTGTCAACAGTTACTCAATCTCAAAGAACGCCTGGTTCGAGCGGGCAAACTGCTCCTGCAAAACAAAGAGATACAGTTGACAAAAATTGTCGCTGTCCTGGATGCTGTCAGTCCGTTGGCAACCTTGGCCAGAGGATACGCTGTGGTTCGTTTAACCAGAGGCAAAAAACGCTTGGTAACAGAGGCAAACCAAGTTCGGATCGGCTCTGTCGTGGAGATACTTCTTCACCAGGGCAGATTACAGTGCAAAGTGGAAGATCGGTATGGGGAAAATGATGAACCGCTGTGAAGGGCTAATCAAGTACAGCGTCGACTTTTTTATCAATGGTCTCAAGAGCCTGAGCCAGCAACTGGGGATTATCGCGTGCGGTTTGACGAAGGATATCACCCCATTCCCGCAACATGGTACTGTTCACTTTACGGACACTGTTGGGTCGACTCCATTCGACACCGATTTTTGTACCAAGGTTGTCAAGAGCAACCTTCTGGGCGGTCTTTTGTTCCAAAGGGGTTTTAGCAAGGATTTCACTCGAGATTGACTGCCATCCCTCGGCTAACAGATTACCTTCTTGGAAAGTTTTAAACCATCGCTGCTCCTCAGGACTAAGTTCCGCAGGAATCACATAACGCTGCTCAAGCACTCCTCCCATCGGAGCAGCCTGTGCCTCACTTGCCCGCACCTCAGCAACCGGCGCAATACCTAGTATCCACAATGCAAGTATGATCAAACCGATATTTTTCACGGCAGCCTCTTCAACTTAAATCTTTACGCAGAGCCTGAAATTTATCACATGTTCCGGGACAGGTCAAGTGCAGCAGCACTGTTGATACAATTTTTTGTACCAGTCATATATCCTTCATTTTTGAACAGACCGACTTGAATCGCTGACCCCGGCCTCTGAAAAAGTTGCCACCTCGGTAAGAATCGCAACAGCAGCATCAACCAGATGCATGGCCAAAGCCGCCCCTGTGCCTTCCCCAAGCCGCAGATTAAGCTCCAGTAAAGGCCGGCACTGCAATTTACTCAACAGCACCTTGTGAGCCGGTTCCACACTGCAGTGAGCACACACAAGAAAATCCCGGACAAACGGCTCTAAACTGCAGGCAATCATCGCCCCGGCAGTAGAAATAAAACCGTCGACAACCACCGGTTTACGATGGGCCGCTGCTCCAAGAATCAGGCCGGCAATGGCACCGATTTCAAAGCCGCCCACCTTTGCCAATACATCAATTCCATCTTTGGGGTCAGGCCTGTTGATCTGCAGCGCCCGTTCAATGACCGCAATTTTTTTCAGTAAACCAGCATCATCTATACCGGTACCACGCCCCGTGAGCTCACTTACTTTCTCACCGGTAAAGACTGCAGCAATAGCTGTACTTGGCGTGGTGTTACCAATCCCCATATCTCCTGTACCAAAGACATCAGTAGTGGCTGCCAGATCATTGGCAATCTCAATCCCAGCCTCCACCGCCATTACAGCATGGGTCCTGGACATGGCCGGTCCATGCGCAATGTTTGCTGTTCCATGCCCGATTTTTTTGGCAACAATTCTGCCTGTCTCCACCAGTTCATCAAAGCTGTCCCTGGCCCCAACATCAACAACACAGACTTCCGTCTGACTCCTTCCGGCAAGAGCGTTAATTCCGGCACCGCCGCGGATAAAGTTGTAGACCATCTGTGTCGTGACCTCTGCCGGAAACAGAGAAACTCCCTCAGCAGCAACGCCGTGGTCACCGACCATCACCACCACCTTCTTTCGTGCCACCGGAGGCTGCAACGATCGAGTCATACCGGCCAAATCAACGGCTAAATCCATGAGATCGCCCAATGCCCAATGCGGCATGGTCAGTTGATTGAGATGCTCCTCTGCCCGTTGACGATATTCAAAATCCTGGGGATAAATTGATCGAAAAGTAGCATCAAGGAAACTGAGGCCGCTGCTGTTTTTCATATAGACATCCTGATTTTAATAAGAAAAACTTAAGATAGTCATCCAGACTGAAGGCCTGAACAAGTGCATGGTATTGGCCGGGAAGTGCTCGCAGAGAAATATGGACCAATACATCATACATCTTAAACATCAAGGAACTACTCACTACCGGCCAGAGTGCGGTCGTAGAACTTCCCTACTCCATACTCCTTGCGGCGCTGGAATTTTTCATACGGTGGGCCGATCAGCTGCATTTCCGGATACAACCTTTGCATCTGCATGGCAATCTCTATCTCCTTAGTGCAGCCGGTGGAGTACGTGGCATCCTTTCCAGTCCATTCCGGCGGCACCTTCTTCCCCATCAACTCAAAGGATTTGTCCACATCATCGACACTCTGAAAGCGCCAGATATCGATATTGCCTGATCGTTGAAAGATCTCCCACATGTACATGATGTCATCGGCATCCATTCCCTCAACAAAGTGTTCGCCGGGGTTGATTATCACCACGTCATGCAAGGAGGAGCGCAGATACTCGACAAAGATATTCAGAATCTCTTTGGCTGTTTTCAACTGTCCGGGAATTGACCCCACAATCGCCGAATAAAACAAAATCGTTTTTCCCTGCGCCTTTTCCTGCTTGACCATATCGATCAGGTTTTGCGCCATGCGACGCAGGGTGGCACGGGAGAACCGGACCGCCCTGGGGTGATGGGGTTTAAAAAGGATATCGATCTCTCCGTCATCACCGGGGATAATGGAGATAATATCGCGTGTGAACTGGAAATGATTAAAAATGGTTTCACGACCGCCCGGACTCCGGTAAACGACTAAATCAGCCTCCTTAAATGCCCTTGCATATGTAACCGAGGTCAACAGCGGATTGAATGGTTCCCGGGTACCATCCGAGATAATCAGAAACCGGTTGTCGCTGTCAAGGCGACGTACAAGTTCATTTTTGGAAATTGTATCATCACCGATGATGTCGGCATCTTCAAGAAGCTCGCCAAGAGTCGGATCTTCGAGCAGATCGATAAAAGACACCCGATGATAATAGAACCCCCGTTTAACCGCCAGTATCACCTTCATGCCGATTTTCATCAGTATACGCAGGATGGCAAAATCAAACACTATCTCTCCGGAACGACCTCCCACCCAGAGAATGCACGGCCGACGCCGGCCGGCAACAACATCCCGCAGCCAGTTGCACATCCACATCCACTCAGGTGTCTCCAGCTGCCTGTTCATCACTGCGCGCAAGATATCCATACTCGGCGGCTCGTCCTGCCGCCAGATGGGCCGCATTGAACTGAGCAGCAACAGGCGGCGCAACCGGAGAAGGTGCAGCTGAAAATCAAGGTCGCTCAGGCTGGTCTGCTCGTTGATCTCCAGCCCTTCAGGTGAATTAAACAAACGTTCAAAAACATCTGACTTGAGAAAGAGCGCTACTCGTCGATTTTCCTGCTCCCGTTCCATGGCCAATGGCCGATCGATCTCACTGATGGTGGTAAAGATACTTAAAAGTCGTTTTTCGATTCGCCCGGGCAGCTGCACCTTATGGGCAGTCTCATGATTGAACTTAATGGTGAGCAGACTGAGAAGGTAACGCTGTTTATAGGGATCGTTCACCACTTCACGCACTAATTTTTCCAGTCGGGTCCAGATAGCGATGTAGGCAGAAGTCAGAACCGTATCAGCCTTTTTCTCGACAATGGCCTGAAACAGCTCATCAGAGCACGGATAATAAATTTGTTCATCATCAAGATGAACTATAAATTTTAACTGCTCCGGTGAGGCAACCTTATCCGGAAAAGTCTCATAGGCGAGATGATTTTCAGTGAAAAAATTAGTCACCCAGGCATCTCGATCCGGATCGAGCCCTTTAACATAACGTGTGAATTCACTCACAGCTGACATCCTCAGTCACAGGTCTGTTCATTTTTTTGTTTTCTATATACCGAGGCAGTATAAAAATGTCCAACAGGCAATGGACAGTGTTCCTGTTCTCCTGCAAAATCCTGAAAGCACAAAAAAGGGACCAGGCTCCTGTTGCACCCAAAGGCCACTCCATGCAAAAGATTCAACGCAAACCACAACGATGGAGCCATTCTTGCATGCAAACAATACATGCATAACTTCGATTTTTCCTCAAAAAAGGTCGGCCGACCGGAAATGACCGGGCAAGGCAGACAGTATGGTTGCCCATATTGGAATGGGATAGACCGCAACTGTACCCTGATCAGGGAAGGCTTATTTTTGCCCGCAAAGCAGCATATCCGGGCCTACTGCCTCTCCAGGCACCATCACGCCTGCCCCCACCTGCAACAGTCTGCCGGAGCATCTGTTCTCAACAGGCAACAGACAGTATCGCAGTTCAATCGACGGCGATCTATTCGGATTCTCCACAGTTACCCCTTCCGATTTTCCGAAATATCAGACACCAAAACAAAGATCTGTCTCCATGAAGACAATGCCTATACTGTGGATCTCAGCAATCATGGCATTCGTTTTGTCGCTCAGGTTCAACTCCCCCTTGGCACTGTACTCAGATATCAACTCGGACCAGATGAAAACAGCCATGAAACGCATGGAACAGGACAGGTAGTATGGGTAAAACCCATTGATAACACACAACTTTTTTATATTGGGATCTCTTTCGAGCATCGCGAATAATTTCCAGAAACATTCCCTGTACCCGTTCCCGGGTGCGAAACCTGTGACTATGACTGCAGTAACGGCACCTGCATGGTTACCCAATCCACTCCCCGGTTTTAGCCTCCCCCCTCTCCTTGGACGCTCTTGCCACTCGATACCAATTCCGTTTTTCCGGAAAATCAAACTGAATATCCCACTGATTTTCCGATTAAATACAAAATCTGTCCACTTTTCCAAAAAAATGAGCCCGCCAGATGTTCAACTCAACCATAACGTTGAACAGACCCAAAACGCCTCTTTGCGAGAAAATCATCGTATTTCTATTAAAAATCATATGGTTACACATTAGCACCCCTCAAAGATCCTATTGTAACAGGCAGGATGGCATGATTATTGGATGAAATGGTTAAACGTCGATTACTGTGCTTGATGACCAGGCTTAATTTTAAAGAGGATGAGATGAAAAGAATACTTTCTGCAACAGCATGCGCTGCGATAATTGGATGGGCCGGTAGTGCGACTGCTCTTTCTATAACAAACGGCAGCTTTGAAACCGGTAATTTCTCAGGCTGGAGTATTACCGAACAGTGGGGCGGCTCAGCAAAAGTTGTAACCGTAGCTGAAGCGTTTAAGGGAAACACGTACACAGCAACCGACGGTCGATACATGGCTGATCTGACAGCCACCTCATTCGTTCAACAAAATCAAACGTGGAGCGCCGGAGAAAGTCTGTCCTTTGACTGGGCCTTTCTGGGAATGGATGCAAGGGTTCCTATTGTAAACTGGTTTAATGACACTGCTCTGTTTGAGATAGTCGGAGCGAACAATGTGCCGGTTTACTCGGTGGTTCTGGCAGATATTTTAAGCACCGGTAACTATAACGATACCGGCTGGCAGACATTTACCTATACCTTTACAACCGACGGCAGCGGCTCAATACGGTTCGGGGTACAAAACAAGACCAGTTTCTTTCAAGATTCAGTTTTGTTAGTGGATAATGTTCGTTCGGCAGCCCCGGTCCCCGAACCGACCACCATGCTTCTGTTTGGTACCGGACTGTTGAGTTTAGCTGCAGTCGGTCGAAGACGAGCCGCCTCTAAAGCGTAATCACCTTACGCAGATACAAAAACACACCCGGCACATCCTTGCTGCCGGGTGTGTTTTTTTTGATCATAGCTTCCTACCCGAAAAATCACTTACTTTATAGACACCATTTTATTGACTGACAATAGTCAGTTCAAACATCACCGGTCTGATCGCTCATGGTGTTGTTCTGCAAAAACAAACTCCACCTTCCCCTGTTTCCGGCGGATCCAGTTCAATGCGTTTATAATTTGAGGACTACTTGCCAGCCGATCAAGCAGTCGACGCTTACCGGGAAAATCCATCAGACAGATGGCGATAAGAATCGTCAACACCCCTTGTCCCGGCAGAAAAAGCATAGCAATACCCGCCAGAAGTACACAAAAGCCGATGCTGTTACGGATGCAGGTAATGAGCAAGGTTAAGACAGGATGACGTCGATGTCGGACATTGACTCTGTACCGGTGGGTCAGAAAATAATCCGACTGCATCCGGCCGATCAGCCAGGGAACACCGACCAGACTCCCGATAAAGGCAAGCAGACTCAACAGACCCAACATTTCCAACAGCCCTATATCGTACATATTTTCACCACTTGCCGCGGACCGATGCGATGCTTCTTTTTTGCAGCATACGGTATGTTATCCTCTACTGTGCCGAAAGCACGTACCACAAACACGTCTCTTTTATTTCCAGTGCACAGATGCAGTTCCATTGGTATCCCTGTAAAATCGACCTTGTTTCAGCACCTGAGTCCCGATCAACTCCTTTAACCGCATTTTATTTGTTCAGCCGCAAGGCACATGCCACAAAAGTACTTTCTCCTCTCCACAGAAGGAGAGTATAATCAACCAGCACCAGGAGCCGTGAACAACAATAAAAAGCATGGCAAAAAAACGGGCTGCCTGCTACCTACAAACACTGTCAAAGACGAGCAAAATACATAAACACCGCACTGTCCGTAGTGTTCTCATAGCCACTGACTCTTCAATGTCAGCGAGAACAGGATACCGGTGAGCTACTTTAACCTGACTGTGCACTGTAACCATGCGCTGCTCCTTATCTGTTCGGCCAGCCTGCAAAATCACATATTTTTTTTATCCATCACCTCGTCTATACAGTATCTTTATCAGATCTATCAACCAAGTAAAGAGGAGACTATCCGCCCATGAAGAAACTCTTTGGGACCGACGGCGTTCGTGGCGTTGCCAACATCTATCCCATGACCTCGGAAATTGTTATGCAGCTCGGCCGAGCCATTGCATTCATCATCAAAAACCGGGTCGAAGGGAACACCATCATCATTGGCAAGGATACCCGACTTTCCGGCTATATGATTGAAAACGCTCTTGCAGCCGGTATCTGTTCCATGGGTGTTGATGTCCAGATCGTCGGTCCTTTGCCCACTCCCGGTATCGCCTTTATCACCACTTCAATGCGCGCGGACGCCGGTGTGGTCATATCAGCCTCGCATAATCCTTTTCAGGATAACGGCATTAAAATTTTTTCTGCAAACGGTCATAAGTTACCCGACGAACTGGAAGCTGATATCGAAGATCTGATCTTTTCCCAAAAAATGGCGGCCCTTCGCCCGGTTGCCGATGAAATCGGTAAAGCTTCGCGTATCGATGACGCATCAGGTCGATACATCGTGTATCTCAAAAACACCTTCCCCAGAAACTATGTCCTTGATGATTTCCACATTGTCCTTGACTGTGCCCATGGTGCCACGTACAAGGTGGCCCCCCATGTTTTCACTGAACTGGGTGCCAAGGTAACAACCATCGGGACTGAACCCAACGGTAAAAATATCAACCACGAATGCGGCGCTCTCCACCCGGAAGTTATGGCTGCCAAAGTTAAACAACTCGGAGCGGATATAGGCCTGGCTCTGGATGGCGACGGTGACCGATTAATCGTCTGTGATGAACACGGTACAATTGTGGATGGTGATCACATAATGGCCATCTGTGCCGCTGACCTGATAAGCCGGCGCAAACTCAAGAAAAAAACCCTTGTTACCACCGTCATGAGCAACATGGGCCTGGAGCAGGCAATAACCGGTATGGGCGGCCAGATGGTGCGCACACAGGTTGGTGACCGTTATGTTGTCGAAGCAATGCGGACAAAGGGGTATAACTTTGGCGGTGAACAGTCAGGACACCTGGTTTTTCTCGATTACAATACCACCGGTGACGGCACCCTGGCCGCCCTGCAGCTGCTGGCAATCATGATTAAGAAAAACAAACCATTATCTGAACTGGCAGCTATTATGTCCACCTATCCCCAGATTCTGAAAAATGTGCGCATGGGCACAAAAATCGACCCCGAGCACATTCCTGGTTTTCCGGAGGCTCTGAAAGCCGCAAGCCAGAGACTCGGCAACCGTGGCCGTATTCTCGTCCGCCCGTCGGGTACCGAACCAGTTATCCGCGTCATGACCGAGGGGGAAGACGAACAAGAGATCATTGCCGTTGCTGAAGAGCTCTGCGAAGTGATACGGAAAGTGGATCGGGGCTGACCAGCTGCTCCATCACCCCAAACCAGCACCACAATATAAAAGGCCGTCCTCATCAATGGTGAGGATGGCCTTTTATTGTACCTGTCACCTCTTTCGGAGGGTCTTGAGTTTTCTCTTTGCGGCTATTTTTGTGTTGCCGCTGCCATCGCTCGTTTAAACCCCTCGGATGACCCGGCAATAACTTTCTCATCAACACAGAAGGCCAGTCGGATATGCCCGGGCAGACCGAATCCCCGCCCAGGTACCGCCAGAATCTTTTCAGCGGTCAAGAGCCGGCAGAACTCCACATCATCGATCGGTGTCTGTGGAAAGAGATAAAATGCCCCTTTGGGACGCACATAGGACATTCCGGCTTCATCCAGCACCTTGCAAAAGACCTCGAGCCGTCGAGCATAAACAGAGTTCTCAGCTGATACATTCTGCAGCTGTGCCACTGCCCGCTGCATAAGAGCCGGGGCGTTGACAAAGCCGAGAATGCGGTTTGCTAACGTCAAGGCGCCGATCACCGCCTCTTTCTCCGCCATCTCCGGATGCACGGCAAGATAGCCGATTCGTTCACCGGGCAGAGACAGTTCCTTGGAATACGATGAAGCTATGATAGTATTGGTGGTCACCGGCATCAGCGCCGGTACTTCATTCCCATCAAAGACGATGTTGCGATACGGTTCGTCGGAAACCAGATAGATCGAGGTGCCGAAACGTTCACCGGCAGTATCCAGTAAGCGTCCCAATTCTCGGAGAGAGGCTGCGGAGTAGATCTGCCCGGTGGGGTTGTTGGGTGAGTTGATGAGCACAACCTTGGTTTTTGCAGTCAGAGCCGCTTCAATCGCCTTTAAATCAAGATTGAACTCCGAGTCAGTGGCAACCACCTTGGCAACACCGCCGTGGTTATCAATATAAAAATGATACTCAACAAAAAACGGCGCCAGGATAATCACCTCATCACCGGGATCCAGCAGGGCCTTAAAAATCACATTCAGCCCACCAGCTGCACCACAGGTCATCAGAATATCATTTGCACTGAAGCTGACCCCCTGCTCACCACCAAGACGCCCGGCCAGAGCCTCCCGGACGAACGGGTAGCCGGCATTGGGCATATACCCATGGATACCGGGCTGTTCATCCTGGGCCAATTCACGAAGGACAGTATAAAATTTCGGCGGCGGCGGCACATCCGGATTACCGATACTGAAGTCAAACACCTTGTCCGGTCCGAATTCGGCTTTCATCTTTGCTCCCTCTTCAAACATCTTTCGAATCCAGGAGGATTTCTCTGCAAACGCCTTCATTTTTTTGGCAACACCGCTCATTGTGTCTCACCTCATCTTTAGTTTATTTGTTGGAATCCTGTGCCAACGGATAAGCTATCAGCGCCCGGAAAACTTCTTTTCAAAGTAGCTGTAGGCCACATTAATCTCTTTCATCTTCTCTTCGGCGACCTTTTTAAACTCATCACCAAGATAACCGACTTTGTCAGGATGGTACTGCATAGACAGGGTACGATAGGCTTTTTTGATTGCGGTGAAGTCCGCCCCCTTTTGTAAACCGAGCACCGCGTAATAGCTTTCTTCTAACTGATCTGCACTGGCGGCCTCCCGGCGTTGGCGATACATGTACTTCGCCTCAATAGTTCTCTGATCGTAGGCGGAGATCTCAAGCAGCTGAGCAATTTCACGGGCTAATCGCAGCTCACTTTCCGGAGGTGGTTGCTTTGTGTGGATGATCTGATAAATAAGCTCAAGCAGAATTAAACGCGGCTCGTAATTGAAGCGGACGCGAAATTCATCCACAAGTTCATGCAGCCTGACCGGATTATCCCTGGCCTCTTTAGTCAACTGCTTAACCCAGTACATCTGATCCTGGTTATAGCGTAAGTTATACTGAAAAAAGTTCAGGATAGCCTGAAGCTCAGCCCGGGTAAAATGACCGTCATGCTGGGCAATCTTCACCAGAATGTTCACCAGCAAAAAAACAAACCGGTTATGGACATCTGTCTGGGAGGCTTCGTAAGCCGAGACCCGGCCCTGCACATAATAAGTAAACGCCCAGAAAGCACCTACTGCCAGCAGGATAACAGCCAGTCCCGAATAAAAAAGAAAACCGAGCAGATTCAGTAAGGCCGGAGCTCCTCCGGTGACAAAGGCGATCAGGAGTAAAATCAACAGACAGCCACCGCATCCTGGCTGTCTATGCTGCCTATATTCCATTATAACAATGACCTTTTACAAAAGAATTCCTGCCGACTTGACCGGCAGATCAAGCTGAAGAGCAGAACAAGAACAATGGACAAGTAACAAGATGGTTTAAAGAATACCTGAACGTGCAAATGTCATGCAAGTCTTTCCAGGTATGGCCGGCAAAAATCTCCTAGACCTTATCCTGACTGAAAAACAGGGCATCAACAAACTCACGGGCGTTGAAATCGCGAAGATCATTCATCTGCTCACCGATGCCGATAAAACGAACGGGAATCTTCATTTCCCGACAGACATTGGCAATGATCCCCCCTTTGGCAGTACCATCAAGCTTGGTCAAGGCAAGGCCGCTGATGCCAACGGCCTCATGGAAAAGTTTGGCCTGGGATACGCCATTTTGACCGGTGGTGGCATCCAGGACCAGCATCACCTCATGTGGCGCACCGGGCATTTTTTTATCAATAACCCGTCTGATTTTTTTCAGCTCCGCCATCAGGTTGACGCTTGTGTGCAAGCGGCCGGCAGTGTCAATAATGATAACATCAAATGCTCGTGCCACGCCGTATTCAAGACCATCAAACACAACGGAAGAAGGATCAGCGCCAGGACTTCGGGCCGTGACCTCAGCTCCGACACGATCTCCCCAGATTTTCAGCTGATTAATTGCAGCAGCCCGAAAAGTGTCGGCAGCAACCAGCAGGACCGATTGTCCGGACCGGATAAATTTGGCAGCGAGTTTACCGATGGTTGTGGTTTTGCCGACACCGTTGACCCCCACCACCATGATAACAAACGGCCCCTCTTCGGGCATAACCAGCTCGGCAGGTTGCTCGGATGCTTCAATATACGTCAGAATCTGATCGCGGATGATAGATTTTAAAGACTGAGGATCACGTAATTGCTCACGTTTGACCTTTTTGCGGGCGATGTCGAGCAGGTCCAGGGTTGTGCCGACACCGAGATCAGAAGTGATCAGGAGTTCTTCCAACTGTTCGAACAGTTCCTGGTCGATCTCTTTTTTACCAAGAAAAAGACGATCCAACTGATAGACAAAAGAATCCCTGGTCTTGCCAAGTCGTTCCTGTAATCTTTGAAACAACGTTTTACGTGTCTGTACTTGCCGTGTTTTGCTTGTACTGACGTCAGAACTGTCCTCTGCTGCTTGAGGATGCGCTGATTCAAGACCTCCGGGATCAACCACTGATATCTCGTCTGCTTCCGGCTCCTCCAGGCCCGGCGGCTCGAGCCCATAGCTGTGATCCGCCTCCTTTATACCGGTTTCCTGCAGTTCATCTGCGGTGTCCCCCTGTTCGGCTGCAGCAAGCTGGCTACCATCAACCACTGCCGACAGAGGTTCAAGCTCAACCGCTGCCGTCTGTTCGACCGGCATCACGACCGGATCAGCTCCCGCTGAATCCGGCTCAGCCACCACATCGCTTGCTGCAGAGACAACGTCTTCCTCAGTGTCGACCGTTTCGCTTAAAAAGCCAGCTGAAGTCTCTTCCTTATCCAGCTCAAACAGACTGTCTTCAGGCTCAGAAACACCTTCATCCTCCACTACAACGACAATCTGCTCATTAGTATCCGCTGACAGCTGCTGCTCTGCCTCAACAGTTTGCACCTCAGCTGTCGTGGTTTCTTCCTGGTCTGCCTCATCATGCACATCAAAAACAACGGCTTCTTCGACAACGACCTCATCCGGCGCCGCAGCAAAAACAGGAGACTCCTCTTCATCTGACTTGAGCAGGCTATCTTCGGATTCGAAAACATCTTCATCCTCCATGGCAACGACAATCTGCTCATCGATATCCGCTGACAGCTGCTGCTCTGTTTCAACAGTCTCAGCCGCATCAGTCTGCTTACGGAATTTCTTCTTGAACCAGCCCAGCATCAGCCCTGTGCCTCATCTTTTTCTATGGCAATTGCAAGCACCTCTTGGATGGTGTGAGGATAGTGAAAGGTGACACCGGCACGAATATCCTCCGGTATTTCCAACACGTCTTTTTCGTTGAGCACCGGTACAATCACCTCCCGTATTCCAGCCCGAAGTGCAGCCAGGACCTTGTCACCTATACCGCCAACCGGCAGCACGTCTCCGCGCAGGGTGATTTCACCGGTCATGGCCACATCCTGGCGAACCGGTCGCCCGAGGAAAAGTGAGACCAGTGAGGAAACCATGGCTACTCCTGCAGACGGGCCATCTTTCGGGATGGCACCTTCGGGGACATGGACATGAAGATCAACTTCAGCAAACACGTCTTCGTCAATCCCCAACTCCCTGGCGTGCGACTTGATATACGTCAACGCCGCAGTGGCCGATTCTCTCATCACCTCACCAAGTTTTCCGGTCAGGGTCAAACCGCCACGCCCCTTCATCTTTGATGTTTCAATGAAAAGAATCTGACCGCCAACCGGTGTCCAGGCCAGACCTGTTGCCAGCCCGGGTCCCCAGCTGCGGGCCTTTATCTCCGGATAAAACCGCTGCGGGCCCAGAAAATCATACAGCTTTTCTGGAGTGACCACGTTCTTGCCGACATGACCACGTGCGATCTCCGCGGCAACACCCCGGCAGATGGCTGCCAGTTCGCGCTCAAGATTACGCACCCCCGCCTCTCGGGTATAAGACGCTATCAGTGCCTCAATAGCCGTGGTCGAAATTTCAAGATCATCAGCCGTCAACCCGTGTGCCTCCAACTGTTTGGGAAGAAGATGACGCTCGGCGATAGCCACCTTTTCTTCCTGTGTATACCCTGATAATTCCACCACTTCCATACGATCACGAAGCGGTCCGGGGATGGTATCTAAAACATTGGCAGTGGCAATAAACATCACCTTGGAAAGGTCGAATTCAATGTCCAGATAATGATCCGTAAAGGTTGAGTTCTGTTCAGGATCAAGAACCTCAAGCAGAGCTGAAGAGGGATCTCCCCGAAAATCACTGCCGAGTTTATCGATCTCATCCAAAAGAAAAACCGGATTATTCGAGCCCGCTCTCTTGAGACTTACAATGACCCTTCCGGGAAGGGCACCGATATAGGTGCGCCGATGACCACGAATTTCGGCCTCATCACGTACACCGCCAAGAGCGATACGCACAAACTTACGATTCATGGTACGGGCAATGGACTGTCCCAGCGAAGTCTTACCAACACCTGGAGGCCCGACAAGACACAGGATCGGCCCATGGATATCCTGTTTAAGTTTACGCACAGCCAGAAACTCAATGATCCGTTGCTTAATTTTCTTAAGCCCGTAGTGGTCCTGATCAAGATCTGCTTCAGCCTTGTTCAGGTCCAGAGTGTCTTCAGTCGAATCAAGCCAGGGCAGGTCAAGGATCCAGTCAATATAATTTCGAGAAACCGTATACTCCGGCGAGGACGGTGGAATGCGTTCCATTCGGGCCAGCTCCTTGTCAACCACCTCTCTTGCCTGCGGAGTCAACGCCTTTTCCGCCACCTTCTCCTGTAACTCCTTGACCTCGACCTTATCCTCATCACCCTCACCGAGCTCCTTACGGATGGCCTGCAGCTGCTGCCGAAGAAAGAACTCACGCTGACGCTCGTCCATGTCTTTTTTCATTGAAGCCTGCAGCTGCTTGCTCATCTCCACGGTTTCCAGCCGTTTATTCAACTCACGGGCCACCTGATGCAGTAGGTCGTGAAGAGCAGTGATCTCGAGAATCTCCTGTTCCATCTCAATTTTCAGATTCAACTGAGAACTCACCAGATAGGCCACATAGAAGGGATTGGTGAGGCTGTTGATTGTGGCAACCAGCTCCTGGGGAAGTTCGGTGCCACTCACCAACTTTTGGAACTGGGCCCGAATATTGTACAACAGGGCTTCAATTTTCTTATCCTCGACGATTTCCATCGGGACCTCAACCACCCTGGCACGTAAATACGGCTTTGAATCAATGTATTCATCAATGGCAAACTTCTTCGTGCCACTCACTAAAATCTGGTAATGCCCTTCCGGTGCCTTGTTCAGTTTGTGCAGGTACCCGACCACACCGATCGTGTACAAATCATCCGGTCCCAGTTCGTCATCGTCTGCAACCTGCTCACGACGACTCGGTACAAGCCCCATCATCCGATCGCCCAGAAGGACATCGTCAATCAGTTGTTTCGAGGTTTCACTGGATACCTGTAAAGGAAATCCCATGCCCGGATAAAAGACAAACCCGTGCAATGGCAAAATAGGCAGCGATTCCGGCAATGCCAGTTCCGCGGGATCCACTTTTTTAGGCGGCACTTGTTGTGTTTGCTGATCTTGTTCCATATCATTCTCCAGGAATTATCCGGATGGACACTTTGCCTTTTCTGATCCGTTTCGGCAGCGTCACTGTGAGCAGACCGTTTGTGCAACTCGATATAACGCCGTCCGTTTCCACAGACGAAGGGAGGGTGAGAGTACGTTGAAAGCTTCCCAGCTCAATTTCCAGTTGATGGATGCAGGCAATAGACTGATGAGCCGGTAGTTGGCGGGAACCGCTGATCCGTAACTGACGACCGTCAATAACCACCCGAAGACTTTCACTGATAACGCCTGCAAGCTCTGCATACACATAGATGCAGTCTTCAGCCTCGTAAATATCCACCGCCGGCTGCCAGCCGGCGGTTTCCATCGTCATCATGCGGGTCACCGACATGGAGCGGAGAATACGACCTGTGTGCTGCTGCATCTGTTCCAGTTCTTCTAACAACTTCTTGCTGAACGGATCCATCTGATTCCCCCTCGCCGCCTCTTCGGTATATATTTGGTTATCTGACACAGCGTGTATCACGCGTACATTTTTTGCCTTTTATGCCTCAGGCGCAGAAAGTACAGTTCAATAGGCTCATAAGGGTAAGCACTATAACTATTCTCGCAATTGAAACGCAACAAAAAGACAGCTGCTCTGCAGGTAAGGCCCTGAACCGGCCCTATAATTTTTTAATTGCTTTTCAACCCGCTGGCATTAATGTATGCGCCATATTACCATGAACCTGCATCTCCACAGTATCTCCAGCTGTTACTCTGCAAACACATTGCGGGGTTTCTGCTTTCCGGCTCTTTCCTGCACGGTGTTGCACCTCACTGAGCACGACCGAGGCAGTCGGATACACGTTGATCATCATCAATCGCGGGTTCCTTTTTTTGTACCTTTATTGACCGTTGGAGGAAAATATGAGCAGTTCTTGTGGGAGCTCCTGCGAAAGCAGCAGTCAGAATAGCAGTTGTGGTTCAGGTGATGCCCGTTTGGCACAGCAGGATATCGCGATCACCAGATCTCTGGGAAAAATAAAAAACAAAATCCTGGTCATGAGCGGCAAAGGCGGTGTCGGCAAGTCAACCGTTGCCGTCAACCTGGCCCTATGTCTGGCTAAAAAAGGTCACAAAGTCGGCCTGATGGACGTCGACCTTCATGGTCCTGATGTGGTTCGGATGCTTAATCTTACCGGAACTTTAGAGCCTCCAGCTAACCCTGATGATCTCATTCCACCTCTCGCCTTCAACGAAAACCTGAAAGTCGTCAGTCTTGAATATATGATGAAAGACAGAGATGACGCGATAATCTGGCGGGGTCCCTTGAAAATTCAGGCAATCCGCCAATTCCTTGCCGACATGGACTGGGGAGAGCTCGATTACCTGATTGTCGACGCCCCTCCAGGAACCGGCGACGAACCGCTGACCGTGGCGCAAACTATTCCCGGTGTACAGGCTGTTGTGGTGACCACCCCGCAGGCAGTCGCCCTGGCCGATGTCCGTAAGTCGATCAACTTCTGCAAAGCGGTTGACATGCCGATCGTCGGCGTAGTCGAAAACATGGCAGGCTTTGTCTGCCCCCACTGCGGCGAAACCGTCGATATCTTCAGCAAGGGTGGTGGTGAAGAGACAGCCCGTAACTTTGACCTCCCCTTTCTCGGCCGGGTACCAATGGACCCGCGGGTCGTTGTCGCAGGAGACACCGGCACGCCGTACCTTTCCAGCAACGAAGACAGCCCCGCCATTAAAGCCTTTGATGCCGTGGTAACAGCAGTCGAACGTCGGTTACCGCCTGGTCCGGCCACTGTGAACCCCTTTGCGGCAACAGGTTGTGCCTGTACATCGGGCGGTTGCGACAGTAAATAAAAACCTTCCCGATCGGTGCCTGCGGGGTGCACTCGCAGGCTACTCCGAGCACTATGGATATCCGCCAACCACATCCGCAGATGCAGTCCAGAGGTCTGCGGACAACAATCACAGGAGCCGGCCTATGCTTGTTCAACAGCTCACCGTTGGTATGATGGGAGTTTGCTGCTACATTGCCTCATGCGAAGACACGAAAGAGGCAGCCATTATTGACCCCGGCGGTGACGAGGATCGTATCCTCGACCACTGCCGAAAAAATGACCTCAAGGTGATCTACATCATAAACACCCACGGCCATCCGGACCATGTTTGCGGCAATGCGGCGATTCAAGAGGCAACCAAGGCAAAAATTGTCATGCATGCGGAGGATGTCAGCTACTTCAATGAACCCGGGATCAAGGGGTTATTTTCCTCCCTCGGGCTACCGGAATCTCCACCTGTCGATGTAACGGTCAAAGACGGCGATGTTATTACAATCGGCAAGGAACAGCTGGAGGTTATCCACACACCGGGCCATACCCCGGGAGGCATCTGTCTTTACAGTCCGCCACACTGCTTCACCGGCGACACCCTCTTCGTCGGTGCCGTCGGCCGGACCGATTTCCCGGGTGGCTCCATGCGACAGCTCATTGACGGAATCAAGAGCCGACTCATGGTCCTGCCGCCGGATACCATCGTCTGGCCCGGTCATGGTTATGGCGGTTCGCAATCAACCATTGAAAGGGAAAAGAGAACAAATCCCTACCTTGATCTCTGATCGCCACTGCTCATGCGCGAAGTCATCCTCGGAACAGCCGGCCATGTCGACCACGGTAAAACCAGTCTCATCCGTGCCCTGACCGGTATTGACACCGACCGACTCAGAGAAGAAAAAGTACGTGGCATCACCATTGAGTTAGGGTTTGCTCATCTCGACCTTCCCTGCGGTCACCGGGTTGGCATTGTTGACGTCCCGGGCCACGAAAAGTTCATTCGCAACATGGTGGCCGGTGCAGCTGGAATGGATCTCGTTATGTTTGTCATTGCTGCAGATGAAGGAATCATGCCGCAAACAGTTGAACATTTCGAAATCTGCCGCCTGCTCGGTGTCCGGGACGGACTTATTGTCCTGACCAAAAAAGACACCGTTGACCAGGAATGGCTCGACATGGTTACAGAGGAGGTTCATGATTTTTTTGCCGGCAGCTTTCTCGCCGAAGCCCCAATCGTACCGGTCGATTCAATCAGTCGCAGCGGAATAGATGATCTCCTTCGCCTGTTGGACGATAAGGTCTCCACCATCCATTTCCACGAGGTATTCGGACCTTTTCGCATGCCTGTTGATCGGGTTTTCTCGATGAAGGGGTTTGGCACCGTGATTACCGGCACCTCGATCTCCGGCAGAATCGAGACAGGAGATGATCTGGCATTTTATCCCGGTGGTCTTACGGCCAAAGTACGCGGTATCCAGGTGCATGGACAGGACGTCGACATGGTTGAGGCCGGCCACCGGACCGCCATCAATCTCCAGGGTATCGAGAAAGAACAGATTGAACGAGGCAGCATGGCGGCCACTCCCGGCAGCATGATCAGCTCCACTCTCCTGGACGCCGGATTTCATTATCTGGCATCAGCCGGTAAAGAACTGAAACATCGTTCTCTGGTGCGGGTTCACCTCGGCACCCGGGAGATCATCGGTCGTGTTCTGCTTGCAGAGACAGAGGCTGTTTTCCCCGGAGAAGACACCAGAGTCCAGTTGATCCTGCAGGAGCCCGTTGCTGTCTGGCCGGGTGACCACTATGTTGTCCGCAGCTATTCGCCGGTCACCACCATCGGTGGCGGCTTCATTCTGGACAACAGCCCACGAAAGCGTAAACGGGCATCAGAAAACGACAGACTGGACAATCAGGATTATTTTACCGCCCTCACCGCTGCTGATGATGAACGTCGACTCCTCATGCTGGTTGAAGCATGCGGTCCCAGAGGGATCACTGCCGACCAGTTGGCTGCGCGTACCGGTGTGTTCAGCAAAAAGCTCAAAAAACAACTGCAACTTCCTCTTTCCACCGGGGCCATTGTGGTTGTTGACTCGGAAAGCCAGCGCTTCCTGGCAGCCTCTGTGGCTGAAACACTCAGCCAGCGAATTGTTGCCCTGCTCACACGATTTCACCAGCAGAACCCCCTGGACACCGGTCTGTCCAAAGAAGCGTTACGCTCACAACTGAAGCCGCCCATTGACACCAAGGTACTGAACAGTCTGCTGGCCGGTCTTGTCAAAAAAGAAGTGATTGAGCAAAGCGGGGCAGAAATCAGGATAAGCGGCCACACAGTGACCTTACAGGTTGATGAACAAACCATGGAAGAGGAAATCAACGCCATGTACAGGGAGGCCGGTCTTACTCCACCCATTCTTAAGGATGTCTTCGCAGTCTTTTCTTCAATCCCTGAACGCCAGGTTCGCCAGGTTATTGACCTGCTTGTTAAAAAAGCAGCGCTTATCCGCATTAACGAGACCTTGTTTTTCCACGCCCCGGCTGTTGCCGAACTGCAAGAAAAGGTAACCGCTTTCATTCGCCGCGAAGGAGATATCGATGCTCAACGCTTCAAGGAGCTGACCGGTCTGACGCGCAAGTTTTCCATCCCTCTTTTAGAGCACTTTGACAAGATCAAGCTGACCATCCGGATTGATGATAAAAGGATTCTGCGCAAGAGTTAACCGGCTCTCTGGAACCGACCGGTTTTCAAAAAACATCCCACCTGCTCGTGCACCGGCCTGTGCACCATGATCATGCTGTGACCATAGGGTAACACGAGAAAATCAGACATTCCCGCCAACTTTGCCCGGGAGACAGTCACCTTGCCGTCATTGGGTTCAGAAAAAAAGTGGCCGAACCCCTGCAGTGGACGATCACCGGTAATAATTCCAAGGGCAAACCGGGCCGGGCCAAGCCGGTTGGGTAAGGAACATGGATCAGTCCCCAGCTGGCAACCGGCTGGTCCAAAAAACCAACGAAACCAGAAAAAAGAACGCCACAGATCCACCAGCTCACTTCCCTGGTTTGGAGGACTGAGCATAACCACCCGTCCCAGTTCGGGCAATATTCCGTCTGCTGCCAGGAAAGATCGCAACACAATACCGCCCATGGAATGGGTGACAAAGTGCACAGTGCCGACATCCTGCCGGCGGAAGGTTGCCAGTGCCGGGTGGAGAACATCCTGAGCAAGGCGCTCGACGGGAAAGTGGCGGGAAGGATAACCGACGTTCAGGACGGCGTAGTTCTGCCGGCTCAGATACGAAGCAAGTGATCGCATAGACAGCCGGGTGCGTGCCAGCCCGTGAAGCAGTATCACCCCCTGCTGCCTGTCACTCACCTCCGGCCTCCTCTCATAACCGATCACCTGATCTTTATGAAGGTACGCCCATACCGGCCGGCAGCCACAAAGGGTTCTGCCTGGAGATGGCTGTGAACCTTGTCACTTAAAATGTCACCAACCGATCGCTTTCAACAATCAGCGAGTAGAGGTCACTCTGTTTTGCCCGCTGATGCTGCCCTGCCTCCACACCGTGGAGGTCCAGCAGCTTGCCTCATGCTAAAAGCACCCCTTCAGAAAGGGTGAAAACTCTGGCCAACTCCATCAAAGGAAACGTTTCAGAAGACAGTTGCTCATACTGAACCGACGGCCCATTGAGAAACATGGTCACATCGTCCATCTGCTCCAGCATCAGATTACCCATCCGAAAAGCGTTCCACACCACCTCCGGATTGCCGCTGCACACCATTAAAGTCATCTTCATGCTGCATCTTTGCCGTTGTTATTTGATAAATCGAAGACCGGCAACTTTCAGGGCACCACGGTGATACCCGTCCGGAAAAAGCTGTTCAAACCTGTCCAAGTCGATATCGCAGCTTTCACAGGTTTCATAGATAGTGGGGATTCGATGTTCGACCTGAAAAACATCACGCAGATAGTAGAGGATCCGCCAGTGCTCATCGGTGAGCTTCCCTTCCGGAATACGCATTTCCATGGCACGGTGAACGGCGAAGTTCTCGTCCCATGTGTCCGGATCGACAAGGAACCCCCGGACATCAGTGGTGTACACCTTGTCTCCTGACAAAGCCCGTAGATCGGCCACACTCTCACGGAGATGCACACTGTACGGCACAGTGCTTAAACGGTAATGCACACCGGCAATCCGGCACAGACCTCGATGATACCCGGCCGGAAAAAGCTTCTGCATCTCCTGGGGACGCAGTCCGTTAGCTTTACAGGCGGCAAAAATAGTGGGACAGACACCGGTTTGTTCATGGGTTTGCCGAATATAATCGATCACGTCCCAATGTTCACCCGACAGTACCGGAATGTCGCACTCCCGTGCCATGCCTTCAGCAAAATCCCTGGTCCACTGTTTTGGATCAAGCAGGCAACCCTGTTCATCCAATTCGTATGTTACGTCTTTGTAGTGAAAGGGTTTCATATGTTCTCCTTTTGCGCCTCGAGTTTCATGCCGCACCACGGCTTCTCAGCAACACCTCAGTAAGAGCATGGTTACGCCGTTAAAATTCTGTGAAAAAAACTGTCTCATCAACCCGTCAGAAAACGTCTTTTCCATTACAAACTGTACAAATGTGCACTTTTGCATGCAATAAATACCGGGATCCAACAGCATTGTCCTGTCAACAACACGTTGAAGGCCCCTATTTTATCCGCAACTTTTCTTAAAAAGCTATAGCACCGGGTCATTTTCTCTGCAAGAATTCTCTCATGATTCCGGACAAAGCGACAGGGCCTGCGCCACCAGCAGTATGTGTTCTTTTTCTCCTTCAGCAAGGGCCTGAAACACGGCCTCCAGAGGTTGGCCTCGCCAGTGATGCGCCATATTGCGAGACAGATCATACGCCACATACTCAAGGGACAGTGCCATCTCCAGGGTATCGCGGCACAGCGTCCTCTCATCATCCGCCAGCCTATCCAGGAGATCGGGAATCGTCATTCCGCCTTCAACGATATCTTTTCTTAAATCTGCATAGACGGCAGAAAAGGACGGTGGAGCAGTCTGTTGCTCCGCCCAGGCACGATAGATCGTCATGGCATGCGCCTTCTCAGCAGCCGCAAGTTCGGACAGGGTCTTTGCCCAGGGACTATCGCCATAACGCTGAGACAAAACAAGGTAATACTCTGCCGCCCCACGCTCCAGCTCCATGGCCCGATACAGGATATCGCGCCCCGTGCCGCTGAGATCAAACACCCGCAACTGCGGGCCGGTTGCCAGCAGCTCACCATTCCACGCAAGGATGCCACCGGCCATATTAAAAACAGTGCCGGCAATATGCGGTTGAGAAGCAACAAAGATAGCCGCACCTCTGGATCGGTTGCCGGAACGACAATAAAAAATAATGTCTTTATCTGTTTCCAGCTCAGCCATTCTCTCGGGAATCTCTCCCAGAGGAATAAGTATGGCTCCGGGAATATGCGCCTGGTTGTATTCACTGGGTTGACGGACATCGATCAGCATATAATCCTGTTCATCATGCTGCTGCAAATACCCCCGCACCTTCTCCACACTGATATCCTGAAACTCAGGCTCCAATTTTTGCATTGACGTACTCCTGTTACCGAACTCTTTCGGCTGACTGATCATGATATAAAAATATCAAAGGTACTGTCCAGACAGATGGTATCCTCCACAAATATACCCGACATCAAAACATGAAGCCGACAAAATTATCCAGCAAGTTCCAGAATCGGGCTGTACAGATCTGCCAGTGCACCAATCGTACCGCACCAAACAGTCATCACTGCAACTCCTGTCCGGCCTCTATCTTGCATAGTTGGAAACAGTTTACCGCTGGTGAGTCGATAGTTAGCCCATCTGTACAACCGCACGTCTTTCGACAGGCAGCACGTGTACTCTCACCTTGACGATTCGAACAGACGGACTGTCTTTCCCCTCAACGATTCAGCCATCGATCGTCGCGGCAAGTTCTTTACAACCGCGGCCGACAATGGTTATGCATAGTCTGCATGGATCAGCTGTCATGCAACACAATCTCCAGAGCACTTTTTATGAGAACAACATATTTTCCGCCTCGTCTCTCTTTACCTGCCTCAACACTCAAGCGCGCAAAAGTATATCTCCTTGCCGGCTGCATTGGTCTGGCAATGACGCATGGTTTTGAGATGAACACTACTCATGCTGCAGAACCTTTATATTCCGGGACAGAAGCACCATCTACCCCGCCGGAAAAAAACAAAGAGCAGACCGGCCCGGATGATCACTCCGGATCCACCGACTCAGGCCAATCGCTCAGGCAGCGTTATCCGGAAGATCCTACAGGTGTCAGGGCTCGACTGTGTACATGCCGGGGCAACATGCATGGAGGGAAAAAACACGGTCACGGCCATCGCCACCGCTTGCATGGGGGCAGACGATGAAAGCCGACCCACCCGCCAGGCCGAAATATCCACTCCCCTTCTGGGCATTAAACCTGACCGGTTTCGGAATACTTATCGTTCTCGTTCTGGTCGTGTTTTTCTGGCAGATGACCACCAATGACCGTGATCTGCAACGTAACACACTTGGTCGGTCACAGATGATCAGTATGATTATCGAGGAACACCTGGCAAATGCCGAGCTGGCTCGTAACACCATTGAAAATGTGATGGTATCTGTACTCCGTGACAAGATCCGTTTTATCGACTACCTCAACACCATTGATCCTCTCCAGGAAGATGAGTTGACCGCCCTGGCAAAAGAAACCGGTCTGGTCGGTATCGAGGTGGTGCAACAGGACGGAACAAGAATCACCGGCCCTGCAGACTGGCAACGCAGCCAACCCTGCACTCTGAGCCCTGATGTGGTGCATTATGATCAGCATGGCACCGCCCTGTTTGTCGGTACTTCAGACAACAAAGCCGTCCAGTGCATCCAGGTCGGTCTTGATGCAAAGGCAAGTATCCAGCTCCAAGCCGAAATGGCATTACCGGCACTGCTGACCAATCTTTCCAACCTGCCCGGCATTCGTTCGGTTCATCTTGAAGAAGGTCTTCCACCTTCTGCCGGCGGAACGATCCGGCTCATCGATGAGCACGGCAAGTGGACAGCAGAGACACGCCTTTCCATGTCGTCAGGCACCCTGGTCATCGCTCTGGACGCATCGCAGCACTTCAATCGGATCAAACTGCTGCGCCGGCAATTTTTTCTGTTCAGCGCGCTGCTCCTCTCCCTGGGCCTCTTTTTTTCCTGGTTACTGTACCATGTCCAGCAAAACGACCTTAACCGTACCCGTTCCTTTGAACGGTTACTGGCCAGAGAGCATGAAGCCGCTGCCCTGGGAAGAGCAACCGCCATCATTGCACACGAAGTTCGCAATCCGCTCAATGCCATCAGTATGGGGTTGCAGCGTCTTCGGCTGGAGTCGACCAGTCTTGATACTGCACAACACGAACTGGTCATTGCCATGCAGGAGGCGGTGAACCGCACCAGTGTTATCATCAATGAGCTGCAACGCTTTACCCAGCCGCTTAACCTACGGTTGCAAATCGTTGATGTACCCTTACTTATACAGCAGCTGCTCATCCTCTACCAACAGCGGTGTCAACAACAGAACATTGAGATAACACAGACCAACACCTCTGTCGGTTTAATCGAAGCAGATCCTGATCTGCTGGCGGAGCTGCTGGAAAATCTGCTGAAAAACAGCATTGAAGCACAACCGACCGGAGGATACATCCATATTACACTGAATAAAACAGCAGCCAAGGCATGTATCACTTTAACAAACGGAAACTGCACCCTCTCTGTTGATGATGCAAAACGTTTAGGCGAGCCGTATTTCACAACCAAAATGCGCGGCACCGGGCTGGGCCTTGCACTCAGCAGGCGTATAGCAGAAGCACACAGAGGTGCTCTTGAGGTCACTGTTGATCACTCCCGGCAGCAGTTCACAGCTCTTCTGGTCATACCGCTGGTGCAGACGGCTACCCTTCCTTCTTAAAAACACTCTTGTCAGTAAACAGACTGTTATGCATATCTTAATTGTTGATGATGAACAGCTACAGCGCAATCTTCTGGCCGGTTTTCTTGTAAAACAAGGCTATACCATTACTGAAGCAGCCACCGGTGAAGAGGCGATCCACGCTTTCCGTCAACTCCCCATTGATCTTGTTCTGCTCGATCATCGTCTGCCGGACCTGCATGGTGACGCAGTACTTGCTGAACTCAAACGCATCAACCCGCTGGTGCGAGTCATCATGATCACCGCCTACGGCGCCGTTGATACCGCTGTTCGGGTGATGCAGCTGGGAGCAGATGATTTCCTTGAAAAACCTGTGGATTTGACACACCTTCTGAAACAGATTCAGACCATTGAAGAAGGTCTGTATATTGCCAGGGATGTGGCTCAGGTGGAAAAGGTGATCAACACCACCGATTTACCGGTACGGATCGTGGCTGCCAGTCCGGCAATGCAACAGGTCATTTCCCTTGTCATGCGGGCAGCTCCAAGCCCCTGGACTGTCCTGATCCAGGGAGAAACCGGTACCGGCAAGGAACTGATCGCCCGCCTGTTGCACCTGCTCAGTCCACGCAAGGCCGGGCCGTTTATACCGCTCAACTGCGCAGCCGTACCGGAAGGTTTGTTCGAATCGGAACTTTTCGGCCACGAAAAGGGAGCATTTACCGGTGCCGTCAGCCGCCGTCGTGGTGTGTTTGAGCAGGCGCACCAGGGCACACTGCTTCTGGATGAGGTCGGGGAGCTGCCTATGATGGTACAGGCCAAGTTACTGCGGGCACTTCAGGAAAGATCAATCCAACGGGTGGGAGGTGAACAGTTTGTGCCGGTGGATGTACGCGTACTGGCTGCCACGAACCGTGATCTGAAGCAGATGACAACGGATGGCACTTTTCGTGAGGATCTCTACTTTCGACTCAATGTCATTGCCATCGACCTGCCTCCTCTCAGGCAACGCAAGGAGGACATTCCGGCTCTGACCCATTTTTTCTTAAACAAATATCACAGTAAAGCTGTAATTGATGACCAGGCAATGGGGCAGTTGGCCAAGTACGCTTTCCCCGGCAACATCAGGGAGCTGGAACATATCCTCCAGCGCACGATCACCTTTGCCCGTTCGCCTGTTATCAGCCTGCGTGATCTTCCCGCAGAGGTGCGTACCTTTCAGAACCAGACCATTGAAGGCGATCTCAACACCCGGCTGAGCGAAGTTGAGCGACAGATGCTCATTGAGGCTCTTGAGCGCTCCAACTGGGTGCAGACCAGAGCAGCTGAATCTCTGGGCATCAGCGAACGGGTGCTCCGGTACAAAATGGAAAAGTTGAATATCGCAAAAAAAAGATGAGATCGGCATCCGTTCTACTGGATGCCGATCCATGCAATTCCGTTTACTTTCCCGCTGGCGGAGCGGTATCACCACCGCCCTGATACTGCCAACCCGGTCCTCCTCCTGGACAGGGACAACAGTACCCACCACCTCTCGGCCCCATCATTCCTCTACCCATGCCATGCCCTCTCCCATAGCCCTGATGCCACCCACGGGGACCCATATACTTCTGCCGCTCGTCCGGCCCCATCTGGCTGAGTCGCTTCCACCACTCGGTATGGAAGTTATTCCACTCTTCCGGGGTGGCGTTGTACATGGTACCGCGATGGGTATTTAACTCATCATTGGACATCCGGGAATAATCCACTGCCCATGCGGTTCCGGCTGCCATACACACAACCGAAAGGGCCAACAGTATTTTTTTCATCGTGTTCATCGTCTGACCTCACTGACATAGTGGTTACTCTGAGCGTTCCTCCAAGGGAACATCGGTTTTCCTGCCCAATACCATTCAACATTCATGCCAGAGAGGTAGTATAAAAAATGGCGGTATACTCACCCAGCGGAGCACATTGCGGGCTCGTTCACCCCAACATTTCGACATCTCATCGACATGCTCGACAAAATTGTCGAAAATCAGTGCGTCTGAAGACGACCACGCCAGGGACCTTTCCCCTGTGGGTACGAAAAGAGCATGTACGAACGGCTGACCACCACCCGTAATCCGCGACGAAGATGCAGTTCACTGCCGGTGCGACCGGAACGACCGAGTGCCGCAACAGCCAGGATCTGGGCATGATGGGCTGCAGCATCAAGTTTCCACAGAAGCTGTTCGATCAGACGGCGCTGCAGGGCTGCATGCAACTGTATAAAGGCAGGACGGTGAAGACGGCAAAAGGGATGACCACTGCCATCAACAGCCAGCCGGTCGACCACCCTGTCCCAGCACTGGCTAAGGAGTTGTGCCAACAACTCCTCATCCTCGGCCAGGTTGGCAGCGGTTTTCAGAAGAGCGGAACGGATACCTGCATCAAACCGTGTTTCTAAAAAAGGAAGGAGTTCAAGACGGATGCGGTTGCGCAGGAAGTGGACTTCATCGTTACTTGAATCGTGACAGAAGACAATCCCCTGATCCTGCAGATAGGCAAGCAGTTCGGCTTTACGAATACCCAAAAGGGGTCGAATCACATGACCTGTCTGCTGGGACATCCCGGACAGTGCCTTACGGCCACCACCCCGGAACAGTCGCAGTAAAACCTCTTCCGCCTGGTCATCAGCGGTATGCGCCACGGCCAACAGGCTGGTTCCCCACTGTCGGCTCAGCTGTGCAAAGGCACGATACCGTACTTCCCGTGCGGCATGCTCCACCGACAGCCTGCGTTCCGCAGCCTCGCCATGGACATCAACGCTGATGCGTATACTCTCAATACCCAGAGAATCGGCGGCCTGCTGCACACAATGCCACTCCAGCGGGGTCTCTTCCGGTCGTAAACCATGATCGATATAGGCTGCAAACAGAGTAAACGAACAGAGGTGCCGAAGCGCTGCCAGGATATGGAGCAATGCCATCGAATCAGCACCCCCGGATACACCGATCAGTACCCGACTCCCCTGCACCGGTTCCGGTAAGCCGGCCAGGACCCGTTGCACCGTCATCTCAAGAGGATGTGCCATTCTTCAACCTGCTGTTGCCCTGTGGCCACAACGTCTGTCCAACGTGCACCTGCAGCAAAGACAGAATGTATCTGATCAACCTCCTCCTTTCTGATGATGCTTTCGATGGCATGTCCTGCCTGCAGCCGATCAACCACTGGTTTTATCGCAGAACTTCCGGGCTCAGCCTCCGCTCTTAAATTCGGCCACCAGAGCCTGAATCGATGCTTTGGCATCACCAAAATACATCCGGGTGTTCTCGCGGAAGAAAAGTGCATTCTCGATCCCGGCAAAACCCGGACTCATCGATCGTTTCAGAACAATGACGGTCTTGGCCCGGTATGTCTCAATAATAGGCATCCCGTAAATCGGGCTGTTCTCTTCAAACACAGCGGCCGGATTGACAACATCGTTGGCACCGATGACCACACAGACATCAACAGCATCCATTCGCGGGTTGATATCGTCCATCTCCACCAACTGATCGTAGGAGACGTTGGCCTCGGCAAGAAGCACGTTCATATGACCAGGCATTCGGCCGGCCACCGGATGGATAGCATAAACAACCTCACTGCCGTTTGCCTCCAGCAGATCACCCAGCTCCTTGACGACATGCTGGGCCTGGGCAACCGCCAGCCCATACCCCGGAACAAAGGCCACCGAATCTGCCGCCTCAAGGATATAGTAGACATCCTCGGCACTGGCCGGTTTGACCTCACCCTGCAGTTCTTTATCCCCGCTCTGCTTCACGGTGCCTGAACCAAATCCGGAAAAGAGCACATTGGCTAAAGAACGGTTCATAGCCTTGCACATGATCTGCGTCAGGATAATACCGCTTGCCCCGACCAATGCTCCAGCAACAATGAGGATGTTGTTGGAGACCACGAAACCGGCGGCACAGGCGGCAAGTCCCGAGTAACTGTTCAAGAGCGAAATAACCACCGGCATATCTGCTCCGCCGATGGGAATGGTTGAGGTTACACCAAAGCCGAGCGCAATGAGGACAAGCAGTACAAAAAAGAAATACCCGAACAGTGAGGTGGAGGTCAGGTAAAAGAGCGCTGCCGTCCCAAACACCATCAGCAGGATACCGGCATTGATCAGATGTTGCCCCTTGAACACGATCGCCTTTTGCGGCAGTTTGCCGGCGAGTTTACCAAAGGCCACCATGGATCCGGTAAAGGTGACACCACCGATGAAGACCGATATGGCGGCAATGATAACTATGGTCGGTACCATGGCTGGGTTTTGATGGTACTCCGACCAGGCCAGCAGTAGGGAGGCCAGCCCTCCAAACCCGTTGAACAGGGCGACCATCTCCGGCATGGCGGTCATCTTGACGAAATAGGCGCCGGTCATCCCCAAAAGACTGCCGATCACCATACCGATAAGGATCCAGCGGAAGTCAAGTCCCTGGGCAAGAAGAGTGGCAACAATGGCGATGAGCATACCCAGAGCGGAAATCAGGTTGCCGCGACGGGCTGTAGCCGGCGAGCTGAGCATTTTCAGCCCAAACACAAAAAGAGCTGCCGATACTACATAGACAAAATTGATTTCAATCTGGTCGAGATTCACTGCGCCCCTCCCTTGTCTTTCTTCTTGAACATGGATAGCATTCGATCGGTGACCGCGTACCCACCGACAACATTGATGGTGGCCAGAATCACGGCCAGGGTACCGAGGACCGTGGTAAAACCATGGTTGGAAAGCTGCATCGAAGCCAACGCTCCGATCAGGGTGATCCCGGAGATGGCGTTGGATCCGGACATGAGCGGCGTGTGCAGTGTTGACGGCACCTTGGAGATCACTTCAAAGCCAAGGAAAATAGTCAGTACAAAGATAAACGTTAAAAAAACAGCGGTCATTATGCACCTCACTTGTGCATGATATTTTTATACATTTCACTAAAGATCGCCCCGTTGTGGGTAACCAGTGCTCCTTTGATAATCTCGTCGTCCAGGTTCAGATGAAAGGCGTTCTCCTCTTTATTCCAGAAATGGCTTAAAAAGTTGCCGAGGTTGTTAGAATACATCTGGCTTGCGGCCAGGGCCACCTTGCCGGGCAGATTACCTATCCCTATAACCTTAACCCCCTCAATCTCCACGACTTTATCCACCTCTGACCCCTCAACATTACCACCGGTTTCCACTGCCATATCAACAATAACCGATCCCGGCTGCATCTGGGCGATCATGGCATGGTCAACGATACGCGGAGCCGGTCGGCCAAAGAGCTGGGCCGTGGTGATGACGATGTCCGCCTGGCTACAGGCCTTGGCCATCCCCTGTTTTTGCAGGGCAAGCTGCTCCGGGGTCAGCTGGGTCGCGTACCCGTCTTTGGTCTGGCCTGTTTCGCCGATATCTATCTTGACAAATTTAGCACCAAGCGACTTGACCTGTTCTTCCACCACCGGTCTGGTGTCAAAGGCTTCAACCCTGGCTCCCAGTCGTCTGGCCGTGGCAATGGCCTGCAGACCGGCAACCCCGACTCCGATGATGAAGACCTTGCCCGGCTTGATGGTACCGGCCGGTGTTGTCATCATCGGCAGGATCTTATCCAGGTGGGAGGCTCCCAGTAACACCGAAACATAGCCGGCAAGATTGGCCTGGGAACTGAGTACATCCATCTTCTGCGCCAGGGTGGTCCGGGGAATCATCTCCAGACTGACGCCGCTGATACGGGCCGTGACCATGGCCTCAACCAGTGCAACCTCATTGAAGGGGTCGAGATAACTCACATGGAGGGCACCCTGTCGCATGAGGGGTATCTCACTTAACGGTGGTTTACGTAAACGAAGAACAATATCAGCATTGGCGAGCATCTCTTCGCGTGCCGGGGAGACACGCGCCCCCACGGCCTCGTAGGCAGCATCGTCAAACCGACATGTCGCCCCGACCCCGGCTTCCACCACCACTTCTGCACCGAGCTTCACCAAACGTTCAACCGTTGCCGGTACCATGGGCACCCTGGTTTCTCCGGGATGGACCTCTTTCATTACCGCAATATTCATAAACACACTCCTTATACAAAGACAAAAAAAGCAGTGCCAGGGGCAACCACTTTCAACAGTTGGAGAATAAGATGTATAAAAATACTGTTACGATACGCTGTCCGCCGGTTTACTCAACAACGTTAACAACCGGTCATGGATACCGTCAAACCCACCGTTGGAAAGGATAACGACTATGTCACCGGCCATACAATCTGTAACAAGTGCCGTCAGGATGGCATCCGTATCGGCGTAGGCCCGGGCAGGTAGACCCTGTGCGGCCAGATCCGCCGCAAGTCTGGCTGATGAAAACTGCTCTTCCAAGGGGAGGGTATCCAGAGGCACGTGCTCGCGAATCAACACGCGATCAGCAGCAGAAAACACACCGGCATACTCCTTTTGAAACACGGCCCGCCGGCTGGTATTGGTGCGCGGCTCAAACACGACCACCAACCGGTTGTCCGGCCAGGCCAGGCGCAGGGCCTGCAGCGTCTCCCGGACCGCGGTCGGATGGTGAGCAAAATCATCAACAACTGTGATCCCACCTACCTGCCCCCGGATCTGTTGGCGGCGTTTCACCCCTTCAAAAGACGCCAGCCCGGAAAAAATCGCCTCAACAGAAAAACCAAGATGGTTGAGCAGGGCAATGACGGCCAGGGCATTCAGGCAGTTGTGCAATCCCGGCATGGGCAGGCGGCAGCGCCCCACAGGCTGCCCTTTATGATACACTGAAAACGTGCTGGTCAGTCCCTCCATCTGCAGATCAGACACACGCCAGTGGCAATGCTGCCCTGTTCCATAGCTGATCACCGGACAACGGGCATTGTTGCGGGCCAGCTCCGCCACCACCGGATCATCAAAGTTTGCCACCAGCACCCCTTTGCCGGGAAGACGGCCGATAAATTCGGAAAAAGAGGCCTGCACCGCGTCAAAATCAGCAAAGATGTCGGCATGATCAAACTCCACTGAGGTGAGAATAGCGCACTCTGCCTGATAATGGTGGAACTTCGACACCTTGTTAAAAAAGGCGGTGTCGTACTCATCCCCTTCAACCACAAAGAACCGGCCGTCACTGAGATGGAAGTTACGGCCAAAGGCTTCAACCAGACCACCGATCATAAACCCGGGAGTAGCACCCAGACGATGCAACGTTGTCGCCAGCATGGAAGAGGTGGTTGTTTTACCATGGGTACCGGCTACCACAAGCGAACGCTTACCGGTAAGAAAGAAATGCGCCAGGGCCTGGGGCATGGACAGATATGGCAGGCCCAGCCGGGAAAGCTCCACAGCCTCGGGGTTGGTGACCCGCACCACATTACCGACAATCACCAGATCAGGGCGCGCAGCGAGATGAGCAGCAGCATAGCCCTGCATCACCGGAATACCCAGATCAGCCAGAAAATCAGACATCGGTGGATACACATTCTGATCCGAACCGGTGATCGCATATCCCTTTTCCTGCAGCATACCGGCAAGAGCGGCCATACCGGTGCCGCAGATACCGATCAGGTGGATACGCCGCACATCGGCCGGCGCCCTGTTCAGAGACGGATCAAGCAGTGTGTTGCTCATTTGGAACGTACCGTCCGCTCGATAGCCTTATACACCCGATCAAAGGTGTCCGCAAAGGAGGCCGGAGTCAGACGGCCGACTTCAATGAACTTGACGACAATCTCTTTGGTGACTTTGAAAATCGCCTCCTGGCTGACCTCTTGCCGGCCGGTTCCCCGGCTTTTGTCTTCTTCACCCATGACTGTTCTCTTTGAGTACCTGCAAAAAACCCCTGTTACAGGAAGAAGGCCAATTCTTTACCGATTGTAACAGGGGCAACCACCCTCACACGAAAAAAACCTCATCAGCATTTCCCGGGAGCCCGTGGTTTCTTCTCCGGAACACAGCGGCCTTTTCCACGCTCTCCATCAATTTTTTTCCAGAATCTGATAATCGATGGCCTCTCCATAGGCGAGCAGTTCTTCTTTTGTTGCCGGCCTGCCCTTCACGGTGACCACAAAACGGGAAGCGACCACCACGAAAAGTTCTCCGCTTTTCTTCTCGTTATCATACTTGAGAACAGCACGCTGCCCTTTAACGGTCTCCAGCTTACCGCCGCCCGCACCGGCAAACATCGGACTGTTCAACATCATCAGCACCGATTGCAACACCGGTGAGTCGGAGACGATTTCAATGGCAACTGTGGACGTCTCTTTTTGATATTCACGACTGACCGTCACCCCGCCGCCGAGGATGGCTGCCCCCAATGCCTGAGCACTGGCCTCTTTCCCCTGCCAACCGGACAACGGTTCCGGCAGCATGGCCTTCATGCGCTCACTTTTCTGCTGCCGGACAAGCTGCGCCGCATAATCAAGGTTTGCGGCTGCTGCTGTATAATCACCGCTTGCATACTGTCGAGTTGCCTCTTTGATCGTGTCCAGTACATTATCCTCCGAGCGCACCGGTAGCGCACCGAGACAGACGGTCAGTGACAACACAAAAAAGAGGAGAGAGTACTGAGACACAGGAACCCCTGCAATGAATCGGAAAAAAAGTCAGCTCTCTGATACCAAGAGGCCTAAGAGGTGTCAAGTAAAGATCAGAAGGAGACCGTACGGTTCTTTCCTGATGGTAAAAACCTTGAAAATCTCTGATCCTCACAAGATCTCCTGAAAGCCCGACCCGGACATCCGGGTTGCATAACATCTTGTATCCACCCATTACTATGCTGACCATTTTTTCGCCATTGCGCAGGCAACAGATCAGGGTATACTTTTCAGATTACCCTGCCCTTCATCAACCAAACCACGTTTATCAAGAGGACGTATGGCGCAAGAAATAGAACGTAAATTTCTTCTTAAGAATGCACAGTGGCGGGGGCTGGCAGAGGGCGTTGTCTACCGTCAGGGATACCTCTGCGCAAGTCCTGAGCGAACAGTGCGGGTGCGCATTGTCGGTGATCAGGGATACCTGACGGTCAAAGGAGCCACCCTTGGGATGGTGCGCAGTGAGTACGAGTACGCCATCCCTCTCGCAGATGCCCGGGAGATGCTCGATACCCTCTGCCCGCAACCGCAGATCGAAAAAAAACGCTACACCATCCCCTACCATGGCTGTATCTGGGAGGTTGACGAGTTTTCCGGCTTAAACCAGGGCCTGGTTGTTGCTGAAATCGAACTGACAAGTGAAGACCAGCCCTTTGACCGCCCCGAGTGGATCGGCCGGGAGGTGACGGGAGAGATGCGGTACTACAACGCCGCCCTCTGTATCACGCCGTACACCACCTGGAAACCAGAGTCCTGAAACCCGTCAAGCAGCACAGGTGCTAGGAAGAGATGTCGGCTGTTTTGGATGCGACCTCACTGTTTTTCACACCCTGCAGGCTGTTGAGAAGGTCCATCGGAACCGGAAAGACCAGAGTCGAACTCTTGTCACCAGCCACCTGGGTCAGCGTTTGCAAATATCGCAGTTGCATGGATGCCGGTTCTTTGGACAGCATCTCAGCTGCCTCACGCAGGGTCTGTGCCGCCTGTTTCTCACCTTCGGCATGGATGATTTTAGCGCGGCGTTCACGTTCGGCTTCAGCCTGCTGGGCAATGGCGCGAATCATGCTTTCATTCAGATCAATGTGTTTGATCTCAACGTTGATCACCTTGATTCCCCACGAGTCGGTCTGGGCATCAAGAATCTGCTGAACAGCAAAATTGAGCCGCTCCCGTTCACTCAACATCTCATCCAGCTCATGCTTGCCAAGAACCGCCCGCAGCGTTGTCTGCGCCAGTTGACTGGTGGCAACGAGAAAGTTCTCCACCTGAATAATTGCCTTTTCCGGGTCAATCACACGAAAGAAGACAATGGCATTCACCTTCACAGAGACGTTGTCTTTAGAAATCACGTCCTGAGACGGTACATCCATGGTCACCACCCGCAGGTCCACTTTGACGATCTGCTGAAGACCGGGAATGACGATCACCAGCCCGGGCCCTTTTACCTTCCAGAAACGGCCCAGCAGAAAGATGACTCCCCGCTCGTACTCCCGCAAAATCTTGATCGATGCAAAGACAAGCACAACCAGTGCGATCAATAAAGGAGCAAGACTGAACTGCATATTGAATACCATATAAAATCCTCCGGAACTGTTTAAGAATCGGTCACGGGTATCACCTCAACGGTCAACCCATCCAGGCGCACGACCCGCACCCTGGCACCCGGTGCAAGTGAATGCTCTGAACGGGCGAGCCAGCGTTCTCCATGCACATATACCCACCACTGGCCGTTGTCCCCCTGCCCAACAACCGTGGCCAGGGATCCAACCATCCCTTCACGGCCGCTGACCACCGGCCTCTGGACGCTGCGAACAGCAAAGCCACCAATGGCAAGCAACACGGCAGCACTGACAATGGCCAGACCAACAATCAAAGTCAGTGGTATGCCAAAGCCCGGTGCCTCTGTGTCCATCAAAAATAGGCCGCCAACAATAAAGGCAATGCAACCGCCGATACCCAGTACACCAAAACTCGGCATAAAGACCTCGGCAACCATCATCGCGAAACCGATACCCACCAGAAGCACGCCTGCCCAATTAACCGGCAACAGCTGAAAAGCGTACAGGGCCATCAGCAGACAGATGGCGCCTGCCACGCCGGGAACCCCGAATCCCGGTGAGGTGAACTCAAAGAACAGGCCATAGACGCCGATCATCATCAAAATCAGGGCCACCTGCGGATTCGTCATGACAGCAAGCACCTGGGTACGCCAATCAGGATCAAACCGCTCAACTGTGGCCTGAGCAGTGCTCAGCACCTTCTTGTCCGGAGTTGTCCCGATCTCTTGCCCGTCAAGTTGCCGAAGCAGATCCGGCAGATCAACAGCAACATAGTCAATCACTTTCCGAGCCAGGGCCTCTTCTGCAGACAGACTGTCGGCCTCGCGCACTGCGGCCACGGCAAAGTCGACGTTACGGCCACGCAACTGTGCCAGGCTGCGGATATAGGCGGTGGCATCTTCAATCGATTTTGCAGCCATGGCATCGCCATCTGACTTGGGCATGGTTTTTCCATCTTCAGCAGACTGGTCGGTTGCAGACGGTGCCTTGGCACCGGGCTTTTTAATGATGGAGTCTGCCGGTTCCTGCGCTGGTTGTGGACTTGAAGGGTTGGGTGCGGCATCGGGCTTTTTCGGCTGCGGACCGCCGATGCCGATGGCCACCGGTGTGGCTGCTCCGATGTTGGTGGCCGGTGCCATGGCGGCAATATGACTGGCATACAGGATATAGGTACCGGCACTGGCTGCACGTGCTCCCTTAGGTGCAACATACGTTGCAACAGGGATGGGCGAGGCAAGAATATCTTTGATAATGGTCCGCATTGAGGTATCAAGACCTCCCGGGGTATCCATTTCAAGCACCACCAGGACCGCCTGGGAATCGACTGCTCTCTTCAGGCCTCTGTGGATATAATCAACCGTTGCCGGACCAATGGCCCCTTCAACCCGCAACACCATAACCGTATCTTGTGATGCGACTGCCGGTCCGGGCAATGCACACAACAGCACACTCAACACAGCTCCGACCACGTACCATAACCAGGTCCGGGCCCGGCTCTGCCGACAGCAACGCCCATCAGTAAAGGTCAAAACGCGCATAACGTTTACCCCATAAGCCTTTTCTTACCTGGATTACCAGATTGGCCAAAAACTCGTCTGCAGTGGAAAAACTGCAGGAGTTCATCGCTTATGCCGCACTTAAACAGCCTGTGTATCGACTATAAATTAAACGGATGGAAAGTCAACGAGACACGGTCATTGCCACAGTCCCGGCAATGCTTCAGAGCACACCCATTTTTAACAAAATCCGGTAGCGTTCCTCCACCAGGTGAAACTATCTGGTGGCGGTTTTACTCTTCCGGCCACTCCGCTCCCGGAACAGCAGTCGAACCGGCACACTGTCCAAACCCAGGCCGTCACGAAAACAGTTGGTTAAATACCGCTGGTACGAAAAATGGATACCCTTGGGAGCATTGGCCACCACAGCAAACAACGGCGGTGCAGTCCCCAGTTGGGCTGTATAGTAAAATTTGAGCCGACGACCACGGTACATGGGCGGTTGATGTCGCTCCACAGCCTCGGCCAGCAGGCGATTGAGAACAGCGGTGGGAAAACGTCGGTGAAATTGACGGTATACCTTGCCTATCTCCGGAAAAAGACGCCTGATGCCATGACCGGTTAAGGCGGAAACCTTGAACACCGGGGCAAATGGTACAAAGGTGACTGCACTGCGTACAGCCTCCAGCACCTGTTCCTGACGCCGCCTGTCGTTTTGGATCAGATCCCACTTGTTGATGAGAATAATCAGAGCTCGCCCCTGATCCTGAGTATAACCGATCACCTTGGTGTCCTGCTCGGTTACCCCCTCCTCCGCGTCAATAAGGACCAGGGCGACATCGCATCGCCCCAGAGCCTTCAGGGCCTTGAGCACGGAAAATTTCTCCAGCTTATCCGTGGTCTTGCCTTTACGGCGAATTCCGGCGGTATCGATCAACAGATAGGTGTAGGGATCTCTGGTCACCAGCGTATCAACCGCGTCACGGGTCGTGCCGGCAAGATCTGTAACCACCATCCGCTCCTGACCGATAATGGCGTTGATCATCGAGGATTTGCCCACATTGGGCCGGCCGAGAAAAGCGAGCCGCATGGTCTCTGCCGGTAAGTGGTCTTTGACTTCTGACTGCTCCAGACAGGGTAAGACACCGGCCATCAGCGTGTTCAGACCATACCCATGATCAGCGGAAAGCGCCCACAGAGGTTCAACGCCAAGTTCCCAGAAAGGCGTCAGTAACCCGGCCTCAATTTCCGGACTATCTATCTTGTTGACAATGAAAAAGACATTTTTTTCGGTACGCCGCAGCAAGGCAACGATTTCAACGTCACTGGGCGTCAACCCTTCACGGCCGTCCATGAGAAAAAAGATGATGTCCGCCTCCTCAATGGCAAGCATGGCCTGATGGCGGATGTGATTGGTGATGGTATCATCCTCGTCATCGATACCACCGGTGTCGACCAGGATAAACGGGTGGTCCTCCCAGACAACCCTTGCATAGTGGCGGTCGCGTGTGACACCGGGCGTCGGATCGACCAGAGCGTCGCGCCGCCGGGAAAGCCGGTTGAACAGAGTGGACTTACCCACATTGGGCCGGCCGATAAGGGCAACCAGGGTGGCATCTTTCATCATCATAATCGTTTGCTAAGCTCCTGGTGACATTGACCGGCAAGAGAGTTCAGCACAACATAGCTTGCCGCCTCAGGTTTCGCAAGAAGGCGTCGCAATGAAAAGAGGGCGGGTTGTAAAAACTGGGTGAAGAACGGCTTCTGCCGGACCTGACTGAGAAAGGCAAAGGCACCGAGTATCTGAAGATTGCGCTGCAGTGCCAAAAAGACATATTCACGACGAAACTGCTGCGGATCGTAGACCATATAATCCCGGAGAACGTGAAGATAGACGTCAAGCAGATGTTCCTGCAGAGTTTCCGGCAACGCAGCATACGGGTCGAGCAGGAGGGAGGCGAGATCATAGGCCAGCGGACCCAGGCGACCTCCCTGAAAATCAATGAAACGGATGTTCCCGTCGGTCAGCATGATGTTACGGCACTGAAAGTCCCGGTGAAGAAAGAAGCGGGCTGGAGCCTGAGCCGCCTGATCGGCAAGATGAGCACATTCCATTGCCACAGCCTCATGATCATACTGTATGCCGAGAAAGTCAGTGCAGCAGGCCTGTAAAAAATACCCCGACTCCCGTTCCCGCATCAACCTTTGATCATAACAAGGTGTGTCCCAGCACCAGTTCGGGTCAAATCCCTCTGCACCGCATACCTGCATGTGCACCAGTTCACGGATCACCGCCTCGTAATACGGCAAGGCCGACTTCAGTCCCCTGGTTGTCACCACTTCAAACAGTCGCTGCCTGCCCAGATCTTCACAGCAGACCAAACCGCTGTCAGCATCAAAACCAAGGACCTTTGGCACTGGAACCATGGCCTGATACAGGTGACGACCGATTCGGTCAAAAGATCGGGCTTCAGCATGGCCGTGCCCGTCTCCTTCCGGTGGCAGAATTGCTATGACCGGTTGTTCTCCCGGCGCCTGCAACTGAAAAAAACGACGCGAAGAACCATCCGGCACCAGGACTGTGACCTGAATCCCGGGCGGCTGCGATACCATTGCCGACCATCCCAGCAGGTGCGCGGCTCGGGAAATGACCTCTGCCCTATCCATTGTTCAATCCCGCTTTTTCCATTGGCTGCATGCCTTCCCCGTATCCAGTGACAATTGACTGCGTATGGATCGAGCCCGGCTTCACCTCAGCGCCGTCCCAAACCACACAGCAGCTCAGCTGGGCCCGATCACCGATCGTTGCCCCGGAACCGATGCACCCCCAGCCCTGCAGTACAACCTGCGAGCCGATATGAGCAGCAGGATCGATCAGCCATGTACACTTCCCTTTTTCAGTCAGCAGTTCCGCGTGCAGTTGCAGATAATCTGCAGGCGTACCTATATCGCGCCACAGTGAACCGTCAACGCGACAGTAGCCGATCTGCCCCTCCCGGGCCAAAACACGGTAAAGATCGATGATATGAAAAAAGCCGTGATCAGGAATTTGGGCTATGGTTTTCGGCTCAACCACATGGATACCGGTAAAGGCAAGGCTGTCGGCACTGCTGCTCCCAAAGCCCGCGACACGGTCACCCTGTACATCCACAGTATTGAAACGGGGACAGGCATGCAGGGCAAGGGTGATCTTATTTTTTGACAACAGATGATGTTGGTAGACCTGAGGCAGATCGACCTGATGGTACAGATCTCCGTTCATCACCAAAATCGGCTCATCAGTCAACCGGGCCAATGCCCTGCGCAGGCTGCCACCGGTACCGAGGATCTCAGGTTCGAACTGATATAAAACGCCGGGCCACGAACTCACAACTGCCTCAATCTGGGCTGCCAGGTGATGGCTGTTGACCACTATCCGGTTACAGCCGCACTGCTGCAGCTGTGCCAGCAACAGCTCCAGCAGCGGCCGGTTAAGGACCGGAAACAACGGTTTAGGTCGGATATCTGTATATGGCCGCAAACGGGTACCATACCCGGCGGCAAGAATGATCGCCTGCATGTGGTGCGATTGGTCTTGACTTGTATCGGAATCTGCTCTAAAAAAATCGTCTTCAGAGAATGGGCATACGGTCAGTTTTCGCTCGGCGCCAATGCCCTGACAACAGCGTCAACAGATCTGACCTTGTACTGTTTCCCACTCCTCCTTGCAAGCCTCTGAGCAGGAAAAAACATGATTACTCTTCTCGATTATGGTGCCGGCAATGTTCGTTCAGTCATCAATGCCATCGAACATCTCGGTGAAACTGTTTCCCTGGTAACCAACGCTGCCGATATTGAACAGGCTGAACGGCTGGTGTTTCCCGGTGTCGGCAACTTCGGCATGCTGATGCACAGCCTGCGGGAAAACGGCCTGCGTGAACCGCTGATCCGCTATCTGCACTCAGGCAAGCCATTTTTTGGCATCTGTGTTGCTCTCCAGGCGCTTTTTGAATCGAGTGAAGAGGTTCCGGAAGAACCCGGGTTGGGCATCCTGCCCGGCCGGGTACAGCGTTTCACCTGTGATCTTGCCGTTCCACACATCGGCTGGAACGGGATTAAGGCGCAGCAGGGATCACCACTTTTCAAGGGGCTTCATGGCTACGAAAAGTTCTACTTTATCCACTCCTTCCATGTTGTTCCAGCAACAACCGAAGCAATCCTGACCACAACCGACTATGGCTACGAATTTGTCAGCGCCATCCAGAAAGGGGCCATGGTTGCCACGCAGTTCCATCCTGAAAAAAGCGGCCGGGCAGGACTCAAGCTGCTGGAGAACTTCCTTGCCGGCACCCGGGAAACGGTCCACCTCACAGCCTGCCCGTCAACCACTGTCCTGGCCAAGCGGATCATTGCCTGTCTTGACGTTCGTGCGAATGATCAGGGCGATCTGGTGGTCACCAAAGGCGACCAGTACGAGGTCCGTGAGCAGGGGGCTGTCCGTAACCTTGGCAAGCCTGTGGAGCTGGCCGGTGAATATTATCAGCAGGGGGCTGACGAGATCGCCTTTCTCAACATTACCGCCTACCGTGATCTGCCGCTCAAAGACATGCCCATGTTCGAAGTGTTGCAGCAGACGTCCCAGCATGTTTTTGCGCCCCTGACCATCGGCGGCGGCATCCGTGACTTCACTGATCCGGACGGTCGCCTGTACAGCGCCCTGGAGATGGCATCCCAGTACTTCCGCGCCGGTGCTGATAAAATCTCCATAGGTTCAGACGCGGTACTGATCGTTGAGGATGTTCTCAGGACCGGTCACCCCACCGGTTTCAGCTCAATCGAGCAAATTTCCCGGGTGTATGGAAGCCAGGCTGTTGTTATCTCCATTGACCCGCGCCGAGTGTATGTCAACAGCCCGGATGCTGTTGCACATCAGGTGATTTCCACCCGATACCCCGGTCCGAACGGGGAACGATTCTGCTGGTACGAGTGTACCATCAGGGGGGGCCGCGAAGGTCGTCCGGTGGATGCCGTCACCCTGGCTCAGGTCTGTGAACAGTTGGGTGCCGGAGAGATCCTGCTCAACTGCATTGACAGAGACGGCACCAATGCAGGTTTCGACCTGGAGCTGATCAATGCCGTTTGTTCAGCAGTGACCATTCCGGTGATTGCCTCCAGTGGTGCCGGCAAGGTCGAACATTTTGGTGAGGTCTTCACCCAGACCGGTGCTGAGGCCGCCCTGGCCGCCGGTATATTCCACCGCAGGGAGGTGCCCATCGGTGCGGTTAAAAAATATTTACAGGGTAAGGTGGAGATCAGGCCGGTTGATGATGTCGACCCGATAACAACTCCCTGAAAGGGGGGCTGTTTGCTGGTGGCCGGGAACGAATTGGACGCTACCCTCTGAACATGGCACGGTGCCGGGCAGAGGCTGCTTAAAAAAATACGGTCAACACAACAGACCGGGCCTGCCCTGCTCTTATCCCAACAGGGCTGTGATAAAGGGCCCGACTGCGGCAACGCCCCGGCTATCCACCAGCTGAATGGTGGCAGTCCCGATCACCGCCATGTCCGCCTTACCGGTCAACAGCAGTATGTCCTGTTGACTGGTGATGCCGAAACCGACCGCCAGCGGCAGATCAGTGGCCTGCCGACATCTGTCCAGATACTGATCAAGCGTATCATCAAACATGGTCTGTCGTCCGGTCACGCCTCTTCTGGCCACGCAGTAAATAAAACCATCTCCACATCCGGCGACGGTCCGCATCCGGTCGTCACTGGAGGTCGGAGTAAAAAACTGGATGGCCGACAATCCCAAACGTTTACTGGTGCTCAGGTACGTTTTCCCTTCTTCCGGCGGCAAATCGGCAATAATGGTTCCACGCAACCCTATGCTTTCCGTTCGGGCCAGAAAGGCGTCCTCACCGTACTTGAACATGATATTATAGTACGTCATAAAGAGGAAGTGTACCCCGGGGAAAGCAGCCGCCATCTCCCGGGCGAACTGAAAGCACTGCTCCACAGTTATACCGCTGTCCAGACTATGCTGATTCGCCTTTAAAATGACCGGTCCATCGGCGATGGGCTCGGAAAAGGGAATCTGCAGTTCAATGCAATCAACACCACTGGCCGCCATCTGCCCGATCACCTCACGGTTAACAGCCAGTGACGGGTAGCCAAGAACCAGATGGGTCATCAGCAAAATCCGCTTCTGTTGACGCCGTCTTTGTAAATCCTCCTGCAAACTCATACCACAGCCCCTTCCTGTTCCGAACTCATCTGTACGTTTCCGCCCGTGCAACAATAAACGACTTCCACGAAGGGTCGTCAAAGGCATGGGCAATGGTGAAGATATCTTTATCGCCGCGGCCTGACATGTTGATGATAACGGCCTGATCACTCGACATGGAGGGCACCTCCTTAAATGCCTGAACAAAGGCATGGGCCGATTCCATGGCAGGAATAATGCCCTCGGTACGCATGGTCAGGCTGAGCGCCTCAATAACCTCCTTATCCGTGGCAGCTGCAAAACGTACCCTTCCCTGCTCACCAAGGTCGGCCAGGATCGGAGAGATACCGACATAATCCAGACCGGCAGCAATGGAATGTGTGTCAAGCATCTGGCCCTCTCCGGTCTGCAGAAACATACTCTTGTATCCCTGGGCCACACCAGGAGTAGCGCCACTGCCTGCAATCATACGTGAGGCATGCTGACCGGTTTCGATACCGTGTCCGCCCGCTTCCACGCCAACGAGTTCCACTTCGGACTCCCCGATAAACCCCTGAAAGATACCAAGTGCATTGGAACCGCCGCCGACACATGCATACACCCGATCCGGCAGACGACCATGCTGGGCCAGGATCTGCTGCCGCGCCTCCTGACCGATGATCGATTGAAACCAGGCCACCATCTCAGGAAAAGGATGCGGCCCGCACACTGTCCCTATAACGTAATGGGTTTCGTCCATGGAGGCGACCCAGTCACGAAAGGCCTCATTCATTGCGTCTTTAAGCGTGCGACTGCCGTTGGTAACCGGCACCACGGTGGCTCCGAGTTTTTCCATCCAGAACACATTGGGCCGCTGCCGAGCCACATCCTCTTCGCCCATATACACTGTGCAGTCAAAGCCAAATCGTGCAGCCATGGTGGCGGTGGCCATACCGTGCTGTCCGGCACCGGTTTCAGCGATCACCCGTTTTTTTCCCATGCGCCTGACCAGAAGCCCCTGGCCCATGACATTGTTCACCTTATGAGCCCCGGTGTGATTCAGGTCTTCACGTTTGATGTATATCCTGGCTCCACCAAAATGCCGGCTTAAATTTTCCGCATAGGTCAGAGGCGTTGGCCGACAGGAGTAGTTGCTCATCAACTGGACATACTCCTGCCAAAATGAACCATCTGCACGGGCAGACTCATAGGCTTGAATCAAATCGGCAAAGGTCGCGTGCAGCACCTCCGGAATAAATGCTCCACCCCACTGACCGTAGTATCCTTTCTTCATAATGGTTGCATCAATCAAAATAATGTAATGGTGTTGTCAGCAACGACACATCGCCGACCAACGGTCACAGATGTAGCACGTCGATCCACATTCTTCAGTCTTTTTCTGCATCGTTTTTCAATTTCTCCCTGTTGCCGAACTGTTCTCGACAGGCCCGCGCAAAATCTTCCGGATAATGGCCAAGGATAAACCGTGCCTGCGCTTCACTGAATGCTCCCATTGACCACGGTAATTTGGGAAGAAAAGCATACAGCAGTCGTTGCCCGTTGTGCAGACCGATGCGCTTGGAATACTCGATCGAGCTCACCATGGTGGCGCCAAGACCTGCCAGCACCTGCTGGGCTTTCAGAATGCCTGTATCAAGCGAGCGGCGCACCGGAGTGCCAGCTTCGATGACATTGCCGATGGCTCCCGACTCACCGTCGGCAGTGACCATAAGTTGCAGTTCCCACTGTGACACCTGGGCCTTGGGGACAAACAGCAGGACATTTTCATCCTGCCAGACAACCAGTGACCGCTCTCCCGGCTGACCGTCGGTACGTGTGTTTTCAGCAAGGCAGTGCAGGTAATCGGTAAAAAAGTCTGACTGGTGCGACTCTCTATACTGCTTGATCACGTCAGCGACCATGTCTCCACAGGAAAAAGAGGCCAGCAGCTCACCATCCACCCCTGTCACCGTTTCCGGCACAACAGCGTACTGCTGGTGTATCATCTGATGTGAGGCATGCAACCGATACCCTGATCCGGAAAAATCATAACCGAAATTCCACCCCCAGAGAGTTGCCGGCAGCCGGGAAACACCCTCACTGTTTGCCACCACGCTTACAATTTTCCGGCGTAGATCTTCCAGTTCTTCAGCAGACAGCGCCCTCTGACGAACGGCATGCCCAACCCCCAGGGACTGGGCAACAACCGTATATATTCGCTGATAGTAAAGATGGCGCACTCCCTCCATATCAGCGGCAGACAGGTCAGCAATCCGATAACGGATGGCTGTATGGGCAAAGTTGGCGGCATAATGTCCCCACGGGATATACGAGTTACTGCGCAGGTACTCAAACACCTCGGTTGTATCCTGCTGAAAATCACCAACAATTTCGCTGCCTCCCTGTACACCGGGCCGCAGGACCATAACTGTCTTGTACACGTCCGGCAGATGCGGGTTATTGGCAATGGTCTCAAACAGTTCAAAATCATCGATATCTGCATGGAACCGACCGCTGCGTTCCACATACTGCAGGCCTGTCGGAACACCGTTGTCGTTGAACTGGAAGCGGCAGCAGGATTTTGCCAGCCACATCAGCTCTTCGGGGTCGGTCGATGTCTGTGCCAGGGTATACGAAAGAGAGCGCGGCAACTCCTGCAATATCGCCTGTGCGGCGGCAGGAGAACAGTGTCTGCCCAGCAGTGTCCTGAACGATGGCATGGCCGAATGATAAATACCGATCATACCGGGATCAACCCTTCTGGCATCCGCCCAGCCGGAATCGATATAACTGCACCCTCGAAAGGGCAAGGCATTCCGGATTTCATAAATTGCCCGAGCTGCAGTGACAGCAACATCACCGGCCGGGAAATTAACGGTATTCGGTATCGGACTACCGTCAGGACCAATACCCAGGTCAGAGATATAAGTTCGTTCACGTAAATTCGTGACGCAATACGACGGCTTATGACAACCGACCAGAAACCGGCCGGTCGGCGTAACAGATGTCAACAACATGGCTTCTATATTTCAAAATATTCTTTCTTAAACAAAACGGATGAGGTGCGATACAGGAAGATTCGCTTGTATCCTTTTTGGGGCTCATGCATAATACCAACAGCCGCAAACGGCAACCAGCCTTTAAGCGGATTTTGTCTCTGACAAGGTGAGCTCCATGGGATTTCCTAAAATTAATTTCCGGGTCTGTGAAGTCAAACAGTGTCCGCTATACCTCTACAACGATGTTGTCCAGATTGCCGGCATCGCCATCAGCATGGAAAACAACGGGGAATCGTCACTGATCAATACAACCGCGGTCTACTTTCCACCAAGCCGGAGCAGCTGTAAAATCCTCAGCGCCGATCTGACCAGGATCATCATTGAATACGAGCGGGCCGACCAGATACCGGACTGCCTGATCTCCTGTTCAGGCTGCACAGGGTCCATCCGTCTGGAGCATTTCCGAATGCTGTCAAGAGGCAATGATAGCAGCAACCCCGACAGCCGGCTGGAAGATATTGTCCCCCTGCTGAACGATCTCCCCTTTTTCCGCAACATCGATCCAGCACATCGGCACACCGTCTTCAACTCCTTTAAAGTTCGAAATTGCGTAAAAAACGAAATCATCTTACGCAAAGGAGACCCAAATGAATCATTTTTCATAGTTGCCAGCGGCCGGGTAACGGTTTTCAACGATGCAGAAGTCCCGATTTCCACACTCAGACAAGGTGATGTGTTCGGCGAGATGAGCCTGATCTGCGATGAGAATGTGGGAGCTACCGTACAGGCGGTAAACGTCTGCCGCCTGCTGCAGACGGACCGGCAACACTTCAGGAACATGCTCCAGATGCATCCAAGCCTGCAACATTATTTTACCCGTCTGTTTGCCAAACGGCTGACAGATACCAATAAAATGCGTTCAGACGAGTACGCGTCGGGCATGATCGGCACACTTGAAGAGATATCACTGGAAGCACTTTTTCAGACACTCCACCTCAATCAAAAGACGGGGGTCCTGACAATCACCCAGCTCTCAAAGGGAATAGCCCGTTTTTCCATGCGTAAAGGTGCGCTGATCAAAGCATACTATGCAGGCAGGAAAGGAAAGACGGCCTTCCAGAGCGTGCTTCATGAAAAAAATGGACGTTTCAAATTTCAGCAGGGCTTACCGGCAGAGGATGCAGGGCTGGCGGAAATTGGAAACTTCATGAAACTGCTCATGGAAGGGTTACAGAGCCTGGACGAACATGCAACAACCGGACGGTAATAACCACGGCAGATCTCACCTGCAAATCAAAAGATACAAAACAAAAACACCGGCTCCATCTGCAACAGACCATCAGCACTCCCCAGGTACAATAACGAGCAGTCGGCACAGTCCAACAGCATGATGCAGCCGAAAACACACCACAGGATGAGCGGTAACCCGGCAAAGAACACGCGTGCATCGTGTGCAGGGGCGCTCCAGACAAAACCCCGTTTAACACGCCGGCAACGACGATAAGAATCTATAGACGTTTTTTCCTTGACAGGATGGACACTCCGCTGGTAATGAATGATTATTCAGTCGGGTGCCCTTTTTTATTTTCCAGTTGTATCAACAGGTTGTTATTATTAACTCTCATTCAGGAAAAGTAATCATGTCGTGGTTCATACAAACTTTTCGATCTTCATTGGGCAAAAAGTACATCATGGCTCTTACTGGGCTCTTGTTGGGCGGCTTCCTACTTGTCCATACAATAGGCAACAGTACGATTTTCTGGGGGAGAAGCGCGTTCAATGCCTATGCGCATCATCTGCATTCCTTGGGCGTCCTGGTTCCTATCTTTGAAATCTGTCTCTACGCCATCTTCTTCCTGCACGTCATTACCGGTATTATCCTCTGGTTGCAGAACAGAAAAGCGCGAGGCGGCAAGTACGAGATGCTGGTCAACGCCGGCGGCCGCACTATCGGCTCAAAAACCATGATTTACACGGGCGCGGCGATCTTTGTTTTTATCCTTATCCATCTGGTTAACTTTCATTTTCCGGTTAAAACTGAGACAAAAACAATCTCTGATTTTGTCACCCAGGTGCTGAACAATCCCTTTTTCACATTGATTTACGCAGCAGGTATCTCTCTTCTCTTTATCCACCTCAGCCATGGTTTTTGGTCACTGCTCCAGACCTTGGGAATCAGTCACGTGAAATACGATCAGCCACTTCGTGTCATAGCCTGGGCTTTGGCAGGAATCATGGGCGGCGTATTTTTATTGATCACCTTCCTTATGGTTATCTCTCGAAGTCAATTGCTTTGATACCACATCAATATGAGGCGAGTGAAGATCTATCCGCATGAACCGTCAGCGTAGACATGGATCTTCTCAAATAATTTTTCCTTATTCACCTATAGCAAGAAGAAACGACTATGCAGCTTGACGCAAAAATACCAGAAGGACCGATAGCCGAAAAATGGGATAAGTGCCGTTTTTCCAACAAACTCGTTAACCCTGCCAACAAACGTAAATACGAAGTTATTATTGTGGGTACCGGCCTGGCAGGCGCATCCGCAGCCGCAACTCTCGGCGAGCTTGGGTACAATGTCAAATCATTTTGCATTCAAGACAGTGCCCGGCGTGCACACTCCATCGCTGCTCAGGGTGGAATCAATGCCGCTAAAAACTACCAGGGTGACGGCGACTCTATCTTTCGTCTTTTTTATGACACCGTCAAAGGCGGTGACTTCCGTGCCCGTGAGGCAAACGTCTACCGTCTTGCCCAGGTCGCCAACAACATCATCGACCAGTGTGTAGCCCAGGGTGTTCCGTTTGCCCGTGAATATGGCGGAACACTTGCCAATCGTTCCTTTGGCGGCGCTCAGGTATCCCGTACATTTTACGCACGTGGACAGACAGGACAGCAACTGCTGCTGGGTGCCTACTCGGCCATGATGCGGCAGGTTGGTGCCGGTAAGGTGAAAATGTATACCCGTCGGGAGATGATGGATCTGGTTGTTGTCGACGGTGTAGCCAAAGGTATCATTGTTCGTAACCTGGTCACAGGCGAGATTGAGAAATACTCGGCACATGCCGTTGTTCTGGCCACCGGTGGCTACGGGAACGTGTACTTCCTGTCGACAAACGCCATGGCCTCCAACGTCACCGCAGCCTACCGTGCCTATAAAAAAGGCGCAGGGTTTGCCAACCCGTGCTTTGTTCAGATTCACCCGACCTGTATCCCGGTTCATGGGGAATTCCAATCAAAGCTGACTCTGATGAGTGAAAGTCTCCGTAATGACGGTCGCGTCTGGGTACCGAAGGATCCCAATGAAACCCGCAAGGCCGCCGACATCCCGGAACAGGATCGTGATTACTATCTTGAGCGCAAGTATCCCTCCTTCGGCAACCTTGTTCCCCGTGACGTTGCCTCCCGCAATGCCAAACAGGCCTGCGATGAGGGTAAAGGTGTCGGTGAAACCAAACTCGGTGTGTATCTTGACTTCGCCGATGCAATCAAGCGTGACGGCCTGGACGTTATCCTTCGTAAATACGGCAACCTGTTCCATATGTACGAAAAGATCGCGGACAGCGATCCGACTAAAGAACCGATGATGATCTACCCTGCGGTTCATTACACCATGGGTGGTCTCTGGGTTGATTACAATCTGATGACAACGATTCCCGGTCTGTATGCCACCGGAGAGTGTAACTTCTCCGACCACGGTGCCAACCGGCTCGGTGCCTCAGCGCTCATGCAGGGTCTGGCGGACGGCTATTTTGTCCTGCCGTATACAATTGGCGACTACTTGGCCAATGTTGCACCAGTGCCGACCAATACTGATGATCCTGCCTTTGAAGCGGCTGCAAACGAAGTGAAAGAGCAGATCAACCGACTGATGAAAAATACCAAGAGCGGCAAAGGCGGCAAGACCGTTGACCATTACCATAAGGAACTCGGTAAGGTCATGTGGGATTACTGCGGTATGTCGCGAAACAAGGAAGGTCTGGAACTCGCTTTGACAAAAATACCGGAAATTCGTGCCGAATTCTGGGAAGATGTCATTGTTCCTGGTTCCGGCCAGGAGCTCAACCAGTCTCTGGAGCGAGCCGGCCGGGTTGCCGATTTCCTTGAGTTTGGTGAACTTCTGGTTCGAGATGCGTTACATCGTAACGAATCCTGCGGCGGCCACTTCAGAGAAGAGAGCCAGACAGAGGAAAACGAGGCTAAACGAGACGACACCAACTTCAGCTATGCAGCTGTGTGGGAATACAAGGGGCAGGGCACAGCACCGGTAATGCACAAAGAGCCACTGGTCTTTGAATATGTTATTCCTTCGCAACGCAGTTACAAGTAATGGCAATCAAGGATTCCCTTAAACAACGGATTCATTCCTGAAGCTTAAAATACAACGCAGAAGAACGGATATGTCATCGAAAACGATTAATATAATAGTAAAAATTTGGCGACAGAATGGTCCTCTGGCAAAAGGTGCTTTTGAGGAACATGCTCTCAAGGACATCAGTACTGACAGTTCATTTTTAGAGATGATTGATGTACTGAATGAGTGGTTAACCATCAAAGGATTAGAGCCCATTGCGTTTGACCATGACTGCCGCGAAGGTATCTGCGGCATGTGCGGGGCAATGGTCAACGGCATTGCACACGGACCTGATAAAGAAACAACCCTTTGTCAGCTGCATATGCGTCGGTTCAAAAATGGAGACACCATTATTATTGAACCTTTTCGCTCCCAGGGATTTCCGATCGTTAAAGACCTTATCGTCGATCGGTCAGCCCTTGATCGCATTATCTCCGCCGGTGGGTATGTTTCTGTAAATACCGGTTCCCCTCAGGACGGCAACACTATTCTTATCCCTCAGCACGTTGCCGAGTTGGCCATGGACGCGGCCGCATGTATCGGTTGCGGTGCCTGTGTCGCTCAATGCCCCAACAGTGTACCAATGTTGTTTATTGGTGCCAAAGTCTCCCAGCTTGCGCTGCTGCCGCAGGGAAAATTAGAAGCGAAAAAGCGTGCCATCAACATGGTTATGCAAATGGACAAGGAAGGTTTTGGTAACTGCGGCAACGAAAGAGAGTGCGAAAACGTCTGTCCAAAAGGTATATCCATTCGCAATATCGCTCGTTTGAACAGAGAATTTCTTAAAGCCTCGTTCACGATCGATCACTGATATATCGCCTGGCAGGTCATCTCTTGTAAAAAGCTGATGCGGTCTTCCGCATCAGCTTTTTTTATGCATAAAAACAGTCAATTCCACACCACCATTATCCCCTCTCCCCCAAATCATCACTGGTTCGTCTGCATCTCTTGCAGATGAAGTTATGAAAATACCTCTACTGGTTCATTTTTCCTTGGTCAATGGTTTCTGATCGTTTAAAGTAGGCGGGTTTCCTGCTAAAAATGCCTGCGGAAAAAGTTTCTCCTCTTCTCAGGCATACCGATGAACCCATTTAACAGAAGGGGGAAGTACAATGCTGAACAAGTGGACTAAAAGGTTTGCACTGGTCGGAACTTTCACACTCATGCTGTCTGGTTTCGCTCTCGCCGATCCCATCGACATAAAATTCAGCCATGTTGTTGCCAACGACACACCAAAAGGTATGGCAGCAGATTTTTTCAAACAACGAGCTGAGGAGCTGACCAAAGGCAAAGTGAAGGTAGAAGTGTATCCGAACAGCCAACTCTACAAAGATAAAGAAGAGTTGGAGGCTTTACAGCTTGGTGCCGTTCAGATGCTGGCCCCCTCATTAGCCAAATTCGGACCACTGGGTGTTAGAGATTTTGAAGTATTTGATCTCCCGTACATCTTTAATGGGTACGAAGAACTCCATAAAGTAACCTACGGACCTGCCGGTCAGGCACTACTCGACAAACTTGAGCCTAAAGGAATAAAAGGACTGGCCTACTGGGACAACGGCTTCAAATCTTTTTCTGCCCACACCGCGATCCGTACCCCGGATGACCTGAAGGGTAAAAAACTACGTATCCAGTCCTCCAAGGTTCTGGAAGAGCAGATGCGTGCCATCAGGGCCATACCCCAGGTTATGCCTTTTTCTGAGGTGTATCACGCCCTGCAAACCGGCGTTGTCGACGGCACCGAAAACCCGATCTCCAACTTTTACACCCAAAAGATGCATGAGGTACAGCAGTATCTCTCTCTTACCGACCATGGATACCTCGGATACGCTGTTATTGTGAACAAAAAATTCTGGGACGGTCTCCCGGCCGATATCCGTGAGCAACTCGAAGTGGCCATGAAAGAAGCTACAGAGTATGCCAACAAGATCGCCAAGGAAATGAATGATAAGGATCTTGAATCAGTTCGGGCTTCCGGTAAGACGACAATCATCACCCTTACCCCTGAAGAACGAAATGCGTTCCGTACTGCCATGATTCCGGTTCATGCCAAGATGGCAAATCGTATCGGTAAAGACACCATTGATTCTGTTTACAAGGCGATCGACTTCAAAAAATAGCCGCCACACGTGTATGCCTCACCCTAGGTGACAGGTACAGACCTGTCACCTATGCTTCAGATACAATAAAAGGCCGTCATATGAAATTTCTGAATCATCTTGAGGAATGGTTTGTTTCCTTTCTCATGGCCGGTGCCGTGCTGGTCATTTTCGTTGCAGTGGTCCATCGTTATGCTGCCGGGCTGCCGATCCCTGTGGTTCAGGATTGGCTGCTGACTATTAATCTTGGCTGGGCTCAGGAACTCTGCATCATCATGTTTGTCTGGATGGCAAAATTCGGTGCCGCCTACGGTGTTCGTACCGGTATCCATGTCGGTGTAGACGTGCTCGTCAACAAGCTGAATGTAAGAACCCGCGCTAAGTTCGTTATCTTTGCCTTAAGTGCCGGTGCCTTTTTCACCGGCTTGGTTGCGGTACTCGGCTTTGACTTTATCTGGCATAACGGTATGCACTATGCTGTCTATAACGTCTTAGGGTTAAATGACGGCAGTCTGTTCGAAGGCCCGGTCACACCCGATCTCGAATGGCCGACATGGGCGGTTTACAGTGCGGTGCCACTGGGTTCTACACTGATGTGCTTTCGATTTCTTCAGGTTCTGGTGCGGTTCATCCGTACCGGCGAACTGCCACACCACGACCACAGCCATGTTGAAGGAGTCGATGAAACCATTCTGAGCCACACCCTTGATGAGGAAACAGAGGCTTCCGAAGGAGAAGGAACAGCTGTTGTCAAGACGACTCATGGAGAGGATGCAAAGGAGGCCAAGGCATGAGTGCTCTCGTTATATTCAGTATTCTACTCGCCCTGATGCTGACTGGAATGCCCATTTCAATTTCACTGGGGCTCACGGTCATGACATTCCTCTTTACCATGACCCACGTGCCTCTCCAGTCAATTGCTCTCAAACTTTTTTCCGGTATTGAAAAGTTTGAGATTATGGCCATCCCGTTTTTCATACTTGCCGGAAATTTTCTTACCCACGGAGGCGTTGCCCGGCGTATCATCAATTTCGCCACCTCGATAGTGGGCCACTTCTACGGTGGACTTGCGTTATCCGGTGTTGTCGCCTGTGCTCTCTTTGCTGCGGTTTCCGGCTCATCACCGGCTACAGTTGTAGCAATCGGTTCAATTCTTCTCCCCGGCATGGTTCAAGCCGGCTTTCCCATGCGTTTCGGAGCCGGTGTTATTGCCACATCCGGTGCACTCGGGATACTCATCCCGCCTTCCATCGTCATGGTAATGTACGCCATTGCCACCAACGCCTCCATTGGTGCCCTGTTTATGGCCGGCGTTATTCCGGGTCTTATCATGGCCTTTATGCTGGGTTGCATGACCTGGTACCGTGCCCGTAAATTCAATTACCCGCGTCAGCCGAAGGCATCATGGGGAGAACGTCTTCGTACCTTTAAAGAATCGGCCTGGGGCCTGATGCTGATCATCGTGGTCATGGGTGGTATTTACTCAGGTATTTTCACCCCCACAGAGGCTGCGGCCATGAGTGCGGTATACGCCTTCTTTGTCTCAGTCTTTGTTTACAAAGATATGACACTCAAAGAGGTGCCCAAAGTCCTCCTCAGCTCGGCCAACATGTCGGCAATGTTGCTCTACATCATCACCAATGCCGTTATGTTCAGCTTTATTCTCGCAAATGAGAACATTCCCATGCAGCTCACCAGTTGGATGCTTGACAAAGGATTCGGCCCCATCGCCTTCCTGCTGGCAGTCAACTTTGTTCTCCTGATGGCCGGCAACTTCATGGAACCCTCATCGATCATGCTGATCTTCGCACCAATAGTTTTTCCGGTTGCCATGAAGCTTGGCATCGATCCGATCCATCTCGGAATACTTATGGTTGTGAACATGGAAGTCGGCATGTGCCACCCCCCGGTGGGACTGAACCTCTACGTTGCCTCCGGTTTAACGAAACTGGGTATCACCGAGCTGACCATAGCTGTCTGGCCGTGGCTGTTAACCATGCTGGTCTTTTTGGGTATGGTAACATACATACCGATCATATCGACCTGGTTGCCGACTGTACTGGGTATGATGTAGCTGAATGTTTGTTGTGCTCAATCTCTTTAGAGGTTCTGTGGCCAGCCACAGAACCTCTATTTTTTTGAAACATACTGTAAGATCCGATCTCTTCCGATGTCTCCTATCTCCGCAGAAACCTTCCTCACCACACCAGAAGCCGTTGCACAGGCACTCAACATCCCGGTTGAACCGCTGCGCGCAGTCCATGCAGTGTATCCACTTCGCATCAGCACCTATTATCTTAATCTTATACAACAGCATGGTTTGCCGCTTTGGAAACAAGCTGTACCTGACCTTTCGGAACTTACCGATACGGTTGGTTTAACCGACTCTTTAGGTGAAGAGTCCTTCAGCCCGGTACCCTGCGTCGTGCACAAGTATCCGGATCGGGCTCTTCTGCTTGTCAGTAACCAATGCGCCATGTACTGTCGTTTCTGCACGCGCAAGCGGAAGGTAGGCAAGCCGGAGATGGTAGTCGACGATGCTGCCCTCACACAGGGTTTTCAGTATCTCAGCAACACCCGATGTATTTCCGACGTGTTGATCTCAGGCGGTGATCCGCTGATGTTGAACACTGCACGACTGGAATGGGTCATCCGGTCTTTACGGGCCATTCCGCATATCGTAACCATTCGCATCGGCACCAGAGTTCCGTGTACCCTGCCCTTGCGGGTTACACCAAAACTGGCCGCAATGCTCAAAAAGTACCATCCTCTTTACATAAACACCCATTTCAATCATCCGGCAGAAATCACACCGGAAGCGCAGCAGGCATGCACCTATCTCGCCGAGGCAGGTATTCCGCTCGGCTGCCAGACGGTGCTCCTGCGTGGAATAAATGACTCTCCAGCCATCATAAAAGAACTACTCTACAGCCTCATCCGGATCAGAGTAAAACCCTACTATCTCTTTCAAGCCGACCAGGCAAAGGGGACTGCACATTTCCGAACAACAGTCGACACCGGACTGAGTATTATGCGGGAGCTTATCGGCCACGTTACCGGTATGGCTATTCCGACTTTTGCTCTGGATGCACCGGGAGGAGGAGGGAAAATACCCCTGACCCCGGAATATATAACCCATAAGGGTGATACACTCAAATTTACGAACTATAAAGGTGAGCCCTACTCCTATCCTAATTGGATTGTTTCCTGACCTTTGTTTTCTTTTTTCCAGCTTTGACGAAGAGGTAAAATTTCATATAATAATAAAGACGATTCTCATTCACACATCAACCGGTCAGTCAGAATGCAGACAAATACACCGCCTCCTTCCATCGGGTCTGATACAAATAACTTGTCTCCCCAGACAGCAGCCGAGCCTCCCGCCCACACTGTTCACACCATCCTGAATTCGAAAAATCTCCCTACGCTCCCTGTTCTCGCCAGTAAACTGCTGGAACTCACTGCCTGCGAGGAGACAACGCTGGCTGAAATAGCCAATGTCATTGCCCAGGATATTGCACTGTCCACCAAAATACTGCGGGTCGCCAATTCAGCCTTTTTCGCATTCCCGCAAAAGATCTCGACAATCAGCCAGGCAGTCTCAATCCTGGGCACCAGTGCTGTTCGCAGTCTTGTCTTAAGTTTTTCATTTCTCTCCATCGGTAAAAAACAAAAACACTCTCTTTTTAATCTGGAGCAGTTTTGGGAACGCTCACTTGTCCAGGCAACTGCGGCAAAACTGATTTCCGAACAGATGAGCAATCTGGATGGTGAGGAAGCGTTTACCTTAGGCTTGCTGCAGAATATCGGGAAACTTGTACTTGCGATCACCTTGCCGTACCCCTACAATCAGGTGCTTGAACAGCTGCGAAAGCAACGCGTCCGTCCTGAAACAAATGACTCCATCGACATCATTGCCACTGAACGGGAACTTGAACTCCGATTTACAGGGATAACACATACAGAGGTTGGTTACCACGTCGCTAAAACCTGGCGGCTTCCAGAGAATCTGCTTCTTTCCATCCGGTATCACCACTGTCCTGATGACTGCGGTGAAGACGGTTCGCAACACAAACAGATTATTTATGTAGCCTACCTGGCCAATATACTCTCTTTATTATTCTACACAGATCAGCCGGAACGGTATCATAAACTCTTCCGTCAACAGGCGAAAAAGCTGCTCGGTTTAAGTACCGTTCGTGTCAACATGGTTTTAAAAACGATTGATAAGGTCTTTGGTCAATCAGCCCATTCTTTTGGCGTAAAAATTACACCGGTTAAACCGGTAGCTGAAATCCTGCAAGAAGCAAATCTCCGGCTCAGTCTGCTCAATCTCTCCTATGAAGAGATGAATCGTGAATTGATACAATCAAAGCTGGAATTAGAGCGGTTGACAAAAGAACTGGCTCAAAAAAACCGAATGCTGGAGAATCTTGCCAATGTTGATGGCTTAACAGAAATCCACAATCATCGGTATTTTCAGAATTTTCTTGACTCGGAAATCAACCGGTCAATACGCACTGAACGACCGTTAGCCCTGCTTCTGGCTGATATTGATAATTTTAAAAATTTCAATGATACGTACGGCCACCAGACCGGAGACTTTCTTCTTAAAGAATTCGGCCGGGCCACGAAAGAGATCATACGTGAATATGATCTGATCGCGCGGTATGGCGGAGAAGAATTTGTCTATGTTTTCCCGGAAACATCTCAAGATGAAGCCATGCTGATTGCTGAAAAAATCAGAAAGCACACTGAAGAGTATATCTTTAACGATACTCTCAACACCTATCAGATAACCATAAGTATTGGTGTGGCCCATGCTTCTTTTGCTGATGGCGCGATCAATAAAAACGATCTCATTGCCATGGCCGACAACGCGCTGTATGAAGCCAAAAACTCCGGACGTAACTGCGTGGTTCTTGGTTCAACAGTATCCAAGAAAAAGAAGCGGTGGTTCACATTTCCTGGTCCGAGGTAGCAGTATCATCTTAAGTGTCCCTCACGCACCATCACCATGGCTGTTGCTGTTCCCTGTCAATTTCTTCACCAGCCCTCTTTTTGCGCAGTATCCGCATAACGTATTATTCTGAAAAGAGAGTACGCACCAGAAGGCATCCGATCAGAAAAAAAGAGCAATCTTGTGCGCTTTTGATACAGTACCAATCGAATGTCTGAATGAGTCTGTATACACTATCAAAACTATGCACGTTTTTTTACAACATGAAGGAGGGCATTATGAAACCGCGTCGTTCTATTTTATCTGTTCCCGGTCACCTGCAAAAGATGCATGGGAAAGCGCAAGCCAGCAATGCAGATGTAATTATGCTTGATCTTGAGGACAGTGTCCCCATTGAAGAAAAGGCAAATGCCCGCGCGCAGGTTATTGCCTCACTGCTTGATTTAGACTGGCAACAAAAGACAATCACCGTACGGGTCAACTCCCTGGACACACCTTTTGCCTATCGCGATCTGCTCGAGGTTACCGAGCAGGCTGGTCATGTTGTCGAGGCGTTTGTTCTGCCGAAAGTCAATCATCCCGGAGACGTATATTTTGCCGATCGTCTTTTGAACGGGATAGAAATGAACATACAAACGATCACCGCACCCATCAGTCTTGAGGCATCAATAGAGACTGCTGAGGGACTACTCAACGCAGCTGAGATCATAAAGGCAAGTGAACGGGTGCAATCACTGGTCTTCGGGATAGCCGACTACTCTGCCTCCATCGGTGCCCGCCTGGTCTCTATCTCCGGACATGGGGAAAAGGAAGAAGACCTCTATCCAGGACACCGCTGGCATTTTGCCATCAGCAAGATGGTCATGCATGCGAAAGCACACGGTCTGCTGGCCATTGATGCTCCCTATGGCAACTTTAAGGATCCAGATGGGCTACGGCGCTCTACAGTGATGGCCGGCGCCTTGGGTTGTGATGGCAAATGGGCTATCCATCCGTCACAGATAGATGTTCTTAACGAGGTATTTACACCATCAGCCGATGAGATAGCGCTGGCGAAAAAGGTTATTAAAGCAAATGAAACAGCTCAAAGCCTGGGGAAAGGTGCCATCGCCGTGGAAGGAAGGATGGTCGACCAGGCAACCGTTCGCCTGGCCTCCAAACTATGTGAACAGGCAAAGTATCTGGGGTTGCTTTAATAAGCGGATTGGGGCACCCGGCAACACATTTCGATTCCTGTACACCCAAATAAAAAAAGGGGCCATAAAAGGCCCCTTTTTTCATGAGCAGCAGACTACTGTTAACCGATTACTGCAAGAACGGTATTGATAGCAACAGAATCGCCTGAGTTGCAGAGCAGCTGTTTTACAGTACCGTCACATGGTGAACCAAGGTTGTTTTCCATCTTCATTGCCTCGAGTACGAGGATAGGATCGCCGGCCTTAACAGCATCACCTACGTTAACCAGATTCTTTATAACCAAACCCGGCATAGGTGCTACCAGAGGAGTCCCCCCCTCTACAGCGGGTGCAGCAGCTGGGGCGGCTGCAGGGGCAGCGGCTGGAGCGGCTGCAGGGGCAGCTGCGGCGGGCTTAGGTGCAGCTACAGCAGGACGTGGTGCAGCGGCAACCATCGGCTGGAAATCACCGGTCGGATCAACTTCAACGTTAAAATATTCACCGTCAACGAACACGTTGAATGTGCGAACATTGTCGGTCTTTTCGGGAGCTTCGGCCTTTGGCTCAACAAGCTTGCCGGCCTTTGCCTTGGCAATCATCTCGTCTCGTTTCTTAACCTCATCCAAGGTCAGCGGCTTAACTTCAGCAGGTGCAGGCACTACACCGTATTTCCACTCCAGGAATTTCTTGCCGGTTACCGGATACAGTGCATAAAGCACCAGATCATCCATATCCTTGGCAAGATCACCAATTTCCTGCTTGGCTTTTTCGAGCTCAGGCTCAATCACCTCAGCCGGTCGACAGGTGATCGGAGTCTCTCCGCGAGAGTATCCCTTCAGTGCCTTCTTCTGCAGTTCAGCATCAATCGGTACCGCTGTTTTTCCATACAGGCCGTAGCACAGATCTTTAACCTGAGCTGTGATCATCTTGTAACGCTCTTCCGGAGTGTCAAAAAGAACGTTGTTCACGGTCTGAATACCAACGATCTGGCTGGTTGGGGTAACCAGAGGAATCTGGCCGAGTTCTTTACGAACACGAGGCAGTTCTTTATACACCTCATCAATCTTATCAAGAGCATCCATCTCGCGCAGCTGATTGACCAGGTTGGAGAGCATTCCACCGGGGGTCTGATGCAGAAGCACGTTGATGTCGATGGTGGAAAGCTTGGAGTCGTCAAGAAGATGCTTATATTTCGGCATAACTTCTTTCTCAAGGATCTCATTGATCTGAGCAAGCTTTTTGATGTCAAAACCTGTGTCACGGTTTGTACCGAGCAGTGCCATTACCAGCGGTTCAACAGCTGGATGAGCAGTGCGGAAAGCATACGGTGTCATACAGGTGTCAACAATATCCACCCCGGCCTCAATAGCCTTCAGATGACTCATGGATGCCATACCTGAAGTAAAGTGGCTGTGCAGATGAACCGGAGTTTTGGAAACTTCCTTAATAGCCTTCACAATAGCATAGGCATCATAAGGTGCGATAAGACCAGCCATATCCTTGATACAAATGGAATCCGCCCCCATGGCATCCAGATCCTTGGCTTTGTTCACATAGTACTCAAGATTGTAAACATCACCGCCTAATCTGGGTTCGGTCAAACTGTAGCAGATGCAGCCCTGAAAATGCTTACCAGACGCCTTGATGGCCTTAACAACGGTTTCAAAGTTCCGATAGTCGTTCAGTGCATCAAAGGTTCGGAAAATATCCATGCCATTCGCAACAGCGCGTTCAACAAAAGCAGTGGCTGTATCATCGGCATAGTTCCGATAGCCCACCAGGTTTTGCGCGCGCAGAAGCATGGAGAAAGGGGTCTTCTTTATGTATCGTTTAAGTGTGCGGAGTCGCTCCCATGGATCCTCATTCAGGTACCGATGCATGGTATCAAATGTGGCCCCGCCCCAAGTCTCAAGAGCCCAAAAACCAACCTCGTCCATCAATTCAGCAACCGGAATCATATCTTCGGTCCGACCGCGAGTGGCGAACAGAGATTGGTGACCATCACGGAAACTGAGGTCCATCACCTTGACCGGATGTTCAGCTGCTGGCCGGTCGGTAGCATAATTCATAGCGGTCATTTTTACTTGGTCGCTCATTTCAAAATCTCCCTGTTGTGCGTTGTCGTTAAACGTTCAATTGTTGAAAGACCTATCAGAAGGCTTTCATCTGGATCAGCCTACGAAAATTCATAATATCCTGACGGCCGGCGATCGCCCACAGACTAGGTCCGGCTTGTGCAGCAGATCGAGCAGCAGCGAGCTGAGCCTGATATGCCGCCTCTTCCTCCTGCATTATATAGGCGTTAACAGCCGCAAGGGCAGCAGCCAACTTCTTATTTTTTTGTGCCATTGATCATCCTCTGATTTTTTGAAGGCCCGGCAATAAGCCGAGCCTATGAAGAGTACTTACAGCGGGATGTTACCATGTTTCTTCATTGGGATCGTATCACGCTTTCCTGAGATCGACTCAAGTGCATTGATGATGCGGAAACGGGTTTCAGCCGGTTCAATAACAGCATCAATGTAACCTCGTTCAGCAGCACAATAGGGATTAGAGAAGTTTTCGTTGTACTCGTCCTCTTTCTCTTTCAGAAATGCAGCCGGGTCATCAGCAGACTTGGCTCCCTTTGCATAAAGAACCTCTACCGCACCCTTCGATCCCATGACCGCAATTTCACCGGTGGGCCAGGAATAGTTTATATCTGTGCGCAGGTGTTTGGAGGACATAACACAGTAGGCTCCACCATAGGCCTTACGTGTGATAATGGTGATTTTGGGAACCGTTGATTCGGCATAAGCAAACATCAGCTTGGCACCATTACGAATGACCCCGCCAAACTCCTGATTGGTTCCGGGAAGGAAGCCGGGAACATCAACAAAGGTAATGATCGGGATATTAAAGCAGTCACAAAAACGGACAAAGCGAGCACCCTTAATCGAGGTATCGATGTCGAGTACACCGGCATAAGAGGAGGGCTGATTCGCAACGATGCCGACGGCCTTACCACTGTAACGGGCGAAGCCGACGATAATGTTGGGAGCAAAATTCTTCTTAATCTCAAAAAAGATACTGTTGTCCACTGTCTCCATGATAACCTTCTTCATGTCATATGCCATGTTCGGGTTATCCGGAATGATGTCATTGAGCACTTCAGAACGACGGTTAACAGGGTCATCACATGGAGCATCGGGAGGATTCTCAAGGTTGTTCTGCGGCAGATAGCTCATCAAATCCTTGATGTACTGGATAGCGTCATCCTCATTTTCAGCAGCATAGTCGGTGACGCCGGATTTGGTTGTATGCATAACCGCCCCACCTAATGTCTCGGTGGTGACATCTTCATGGCAAACAGTCTTGACGACTTTCGGCCCGGTCAGGAACATGTAGGATTGAATTTTGACCTGGATAATGAAGTCCGTCAAAGCAGGTGAGTACACCGCACCACCGGCACAGGGTCCGAAAACACCAGAAATTTGCGGAACAACACCAGAGGCCAATACGTTGCGGGTAAAGATCTCGGTGTAGCCGGCCAGAGCCTCGATACCTTCCTGGATACGAGCACCGCCGGAATCGTTCAAACCGATGACCGGTATGCCGTTTCGCATACCCAGATCCATTACCTTGCAGATCTTTTCGGCCAATGTTCCGGAAAGTGATCCCGCCAACACGGAGAAATCCTGTGCATAAATATATACGGGACGACCATGGAGTTTCCCGTAGCCCGTGACAATACCGTCACCTAGAAACTTAATCTTCTCCATGCCGAAATTATAACAGCGATGGAGCTTGAAAGCATCGTACTCCTCGAAGGTGCCTGGGTCGAGGAGAAGTTGAATTCGCTCGCGAGCGGTGTATTTCCCCTTGGCATGAATTTTGTCGATTTTGTCCTGGCCGCCACCCAGTAAGGCTTGGGCCGTCTTCTTCTTTAGTTGCTCTAGTTTTTCTCTTGTGCTCATGCTGTCTCCTTGCTGCAGAATCCAATAAAATTCCGTGCCTTATATATGAAGACAACCACTGCCCTGGTCATATCGGGCCAAGGCAGTGACTGTATCAGCCTCATCAACCTTTGTACACCTGTCTGCAGAGCTCGCCGAGCTTCCCCAGGTTGGCGCAATGATGTACTCCACTTGCCTTCATTGCTTCGATCTTGGCTTCCGCAGTACCTTTACCACCGCTGACGATCGCCCCGGCATGTCCCATTCGACGGCCGGGAGGAGCAGTCAGACCAGCGATAAAACCGACAACCGGTTTTTTGGTGTTGGCCTTGATCCACTCGCAGGCATCCTCTTCAGCATTTCCGCCAATCTCGCCGATCATAACAATTGCCTTGGTATCCGGATCCTGCTCAAAGGCCTCCAGGCAGTCAAGGAAATTAGTTCCATTGATCGGGTCGCCACCAATACCAATGCAGGTAGTCTGACCAAAACCGACCTGGGTCAGCTGATGCACTGCCTCGTAGGTGAGTGTGCCGGAACGGGAAACAACGCCCCATGGACCACCCGGTTTGTGCATCGGGCCAGGCATAATGCCGATCTTGCATTCCCCAGGGGTAATAACACCCGGGCAGTTCGGTCCGATCAGACGTGTGGAGGTGGTGGCCAGATAATTTTTCACCCGCATCATATCAAGTACCGGAACACCTTCCGTAATACATACAACAAGCTCAACACCGGCATCAGCCGCCTCCATGATGGCATCCGCGGCAAAGGGAGGTGGAACGAAAATCATTGAAGCATTGCACCCCGTTTTTTCACGTGCTGCTTTTACCGAGTTAAAAACCGGTACGTCGTCCATCTTTTGGCCGCCCTTGCCCGGGGTTACTCCCGCAACAACATTCGTCCCGTAGGCAATGCAGGATCGAGTGTGGAATTGACCTTCCTGACCAGTGATACCCTGTACAACCAATCTGGTGTTTTTATTTACAAAAACGCTCATCGTTTTCCTCTAAGGGTAGAAGTTTTAATGACTTTATCAGCTGAACAACGAACAGCCAGCTGCAGTCCGGCTCTCTTTTTCCTCCAGCTTCGCAAAGAGCCGCCACTGTGAGTTGCCCAACAGCAGGATCAATCTCAGTAAGCTCTTATCAGGCAACAAGCTTTGCTACTTTTTCAGCCGCATCGGCCAAGTCCTTAGCATTGATAAGATCAAGTCCGGACTCAGCAAGGATCTTCCGTCCTTCCTCAACATTTGTTCCTTCCATGCGAACGACGACCGGCACGGAAAGATTCAGCTTGGTAGCAGCCTGTACAACACCTTTGGCAAGAATATCGCAACGGAGAATACCACCAAAGACGTTGATCAAAATACCTTTTACCGCCGGATCTTTTAAAATCAAACGGAAACCATTCTCAATCGCCTCGGCATTGGCACCGCCGCCGACATCAAGGAAGTTGGCCGGTGAAGCACCTGCAAGTTTAACGATATCCATGGTTGCCATGGCCAGGCCGGCACCGTTCACTATGTTGCCGACATTACCGTCCAAATTGATATAGTTCAGGCCATACTCAGCAGCTTCAGCCTCAACAGGATCTTCCTCATCGATGTCACGCATCTCTTTCACATCGGGGTGACGGAACATGGCGTTACCATCAATATCCATTTTAGCGTCCAACGCCAAAATATTGCCTTCACCCGTGATGATCAGCGGGTTGATCTCAACCATTGAGCAGTCATAGGTTACAAACAGATTATAAAGATTTTTAACAAGTGCGGACATCTGCTTCTGCAGATCTTTCTCAATCTCAAGCCCAAAACAGAGCTGGCGGGCATGGAAAGGCTGAAAACCGGTGATTGGACTGACATGGACAGTTATAATCCGCTCCGGTGTTTTAGCAGCGACTTCTTCGATATCCATTCCACCGTCCTGGCTGCACACAATAGCCACGGTGGCAGTTTCACGATCGGGGATGATGGAAAGATACAGCTCTTTTTTAATATTCAACCCTTCTTCCACCAATACCTTCCGAACTTTCTTTCCCTGAGCTCCGGTCTGCTTCGTGACAAGGGTCATACCGATTATGGAATCAGCAACCGGCTTTACGTCAGCTTTACTTTTTGCCAGCTTGACACCGCCTCCTTTACCACGGCCACCTGCATGCACCTGCGCTTTAACAACCACAGGATAGCCGAATTCTTCAGCAATTTTTTCTACTTCATCGGAGGTAAAAGCTAATTTTCCTTTTGGGGTCGGCACATTAAACTTTCGAAATAGTTCCTTAGCCTGATACTCATGAATTTTCATAGACGCATCCTTTTGCGGCGGATCCCGCATCTCCATGCGAAATCCTCCTGAGAAGTAAAAATGTTAATTCAAATCCCTGGTAACAATGTACAACCACGTGGTGCAACCAGCCAAACGCCCTGTTTTAAAAGTCATGCACAAGGTTTGAAGAAATTCACACGGGACATCCACTCATCCCGGGCGCCTCTAGAGCTTCAAGTGCTTGCAGACATCCTCTCAAAACAAGATCTTTGCCCTTCACACCACAATTTTTTAATCAGATAACAATATGATACTAATACGACAACAGTCTCAAAACAGAGAACAAGGAACGGCACTTTTCAAGAAGAGAACAGGTGGGAGACGCACTGAGACCACAAACCGTCGGCCTCATTACCTGGCACTCTTACCACTCATTCGCTGCCGAAGCCAGCTACTGCACACTCTTGGTGTCGAGACCACCGCCACTTCCGAAAAAAACCTGCTCATCTCTGTCAACAACATTAACGACAGAGCCTATCGCGCTACATGCTTCAGAAATGGCCGGAGAAGGAGAGAAAATATTCTGAATAGGATAAAGTAGAAAAGGTTAGGGGTAATTTCGCACCTACGGCTCAAACATCTAGCTCAGATACGCTCTAGAGGCCCCGAGAAACTCCCTAAAACCGTTCCGACAACAACATTCTCCACAGCCACTTCCGAAAAAACCACTGAAAACTTAGGATTTATAACAAGACAGATCATAAAGAGTCAAGTGATAATTCTCATTACCCACCGGCTCAAAATTAAAGAATCCGTCTAAAAAAACAACCACAAAGCGAAAGTATCACCTTGTCAACCGGTTGTTTACCGGTTGTCGCTCCACTACAGGACAACACGATTCACCGCGCCCATTGCAAGAGTCCCACCGTAACCGGTAACTTAATCAACAGTGACAAAATTCGACGCTTCATACCGACGGTTATCTGTCAGGCTTCATCACCAGAAACAAACAGCACTCGATACATTTCATCCGGGTTCGGCAGACTATTTTTTTGATTTTTTCTTTATCTTTGCTTTTACCTTTTTCTTGCGCTGAGAAATATTATCAATGGCTATCTCAAGATGATCAATGATAATCCCTGTGTATCGCTGGATATTGTTGAGGATATAGCTTCTTAAGTCGTGGAGCTCACCGGTAAGGGTCTTACCGAAGGGGACGTCTATGAACAGGTCGATGCCATAGCCGGAGCGCCCCATCTTCACCTTGATCTTCCGCACCAGAATTTCACCATCGTACTCATCAATACAGTGAAGAATCATCTGCGTGAGAGCGGCTTCGGAAATGGTGACAGTTCCCCCGGTTCCCTTCTCATGGTAACTCGGCTGAACCACGGATTTTTCAAAGAACCGCGACCTCTTGACACCGTCCTTGTCTTTGCCCCCTTTAAAAAAGATACGAATCGTATCTGAAAGGATCTGGGCATAATCTCTTTTTACTTCAATAGAAGGGACGGGAATAACGTGTTTTCCCTCTTCGAATCTGGACTTGATCGCATTTTCGATATCCCTCTGGCTGGCAATCTCCTCAATCTTGATAAACTGGCTGATCGGTGGCAACTCGAGTATCTCCGCCACCCTGACCACCATCTTTTCCGAGGTGCCGAGCAACAGGATCTTTTTGACCTTTTCTTTCTGAATCATCTGCACCACACTCTGCCGATGGTCCTGATCAGTAAACAGAGCTGTTTTAATGGCACTGATGTAATTCTTCTCCTGTTTGGCTGACTTCCCTGCCAAAATCGTTGTGTCGTGAATCAGCAGCCCATCGTCAATGATGTAGGGGACTCCGAGTTTTTCAGCAAGCAGTTGCGCCCGGAAACTTTTGCCGGTACCGCTTTTACCAACCAGGGCATACACATGCACACCCTGCAGGCGGCCTTTGATCCGGCTGTAAAACTGGTAGATCTCCTTACCCGTCAGATAGATCCATTGATGTTCTTTTGTATTTTTATCCGCAAACGCCGCCATATCCTCTCACTTTGTTCAACGTATGCACACAGCAAAAAACGATGGCGTAAAACACCGGCGAACCGATGAGCACAGTTGGTCATCTCTTTTGGGTACGCATGAACAGTCATCAGGCAAATCACCGCCCTCCTTCGAACCACCACGTATCCAGCCACTGTTCCGAACCATAGTACAGCGGCAACTGTTCCGGATGCCTCAACCTGGTGGCATACGCCACACGATGGTTGGGTAAATACCAGTTCGGGACTACATAATAACCGTACCACAAGACCCTGTCCAGCGCCCGGCAGGCGATGGTCAACTGCTCCTGGGTTTCCGCATAAATAATCGCATCCACCAGGGCATCCACGGCAGAACTTTTGATACCGGCAAGATTTCTCGACCCTTTCCGGTCAGCAGTGGAGGTCGTCCAGTAATCACGCTGTTCATTGCCGGGTGACTGCGATTGCCCATAGGTCGTCACCACCATGTCAAAATCGAAGTTCTTCACCCGATCGGCATAGAGCGCGGGATCAATCGTCCGATACGACATTTCAATACCCAGCTTTTTTAAATTGACGGCATAGGGAGCTATCACCCGCTCAAAAGAGGTATCTGCCAGCAGAATCTCAAAGCGAAACTGCCGACCCTGATCATTGACCAGTCTGCCTTCTTTAACTGTCCACCCGGCTTTCTCCAGCATCTCTTTTGCCTTCTGCATATTCCCACGTAAACTAAACGGCGGCTCGGTGGAGGGTGGTTTCAGGGCTTGAGTGAACACTTCAGACGGAAGCTGATCGCGAAAAGGCTCCAGCAAGCGGAGCTCTTCCGGACCGGGCAAACCCTCTGCCGCATAACCGGAGTTGGAGAAGTAAGAGGAACTCCGGGTGTACTGTGAAAAAAACAGGGTTTTATTGGTCCACTCGAAATCAAAAGCCAAACCAAGGGCTTCTCTGACTAAACGATCAGCAAACAGCGGCTTCCTTGTATTATAAACAAACCCCTGCATACCGGCATTGTTCTTGTGCGGAAAGGTCTTCTTCGTCAACTCACCGCTATCAAAACGGCGCCCGGTCATGTCGCGATTCCACTGCTTGGCAATGTTGACCATCAAAAAATCAAATTCACCCGCTTTAAAAGCCTCAAGACTCACCACCGGATCTTTATAGTACTTGACGACAATGGTTTCGAAATTAAACATGCCTCTACGTACCGCCAAATCCTTGCCCCAGTAGTCGGGATTTTTTCTGTACGTAATGGATTTTCCCGGCTGCACGTCAGCCACCACATAAGGGCCGGAACCAACAGGAATCGTCATTGCCCCCCTGCCCTCTGCAGAGGCAAACGGAGTCGCTGTATAGAATTTTTTACTCAGCACCGGCAACTGACCGACAATCATGTGCAATTCCCGATTAGTCTGCGCAAAATGAAAACGCACTGTCCTCTTGTCAACGACCTCGGCCCCTGCTATATCCTGAAAATACATCTGGTAAAAAGGATGGGCCTGGTTGCTTTTTAACGTCTCCAGTGAAAAGCTGATATCTTCAGCCGTGATCGGCGCGCCATCGGAAAACCGGGCACGTTCATTGAGCGTAAAAGTGACTGATCTCCTATCCGGAGCAAGGACAATGTCCTCGGCAACCAGACCGTACTCGGCAAAAGGTTCATCCAGGCTCGGCACTGCCAGAGTTTCAAAAAGATATGAGGTCAATCCGCGGGGTGCCGCCCCTTTCAGGGTAAAAGGGTTCATTTTCTCAAAACTGCCGAGATCATGGAGGACCAGAACACCGCCGTCCCTGGCCTGTGGCGAGGTATAGGCAAATCGTTCAAACCCTTTGGGATATTTGAGCGTCCCATCAATGCTCACACCATGAGCGGCCAGCACCTGATCCGGCTCGCTAAAGGGTACAAGACAACAGAAAAACAACACCATATAAAAAACGTAGTCATTCATGGCAGGCTGCAAGCTGGGGAGACGGTACACGAAAGCGTTTTCAACGCCCTGTAAGCGAAATGTCACTATACGCAATCAACCCGACAATGTACAGTTGTTATGCTCTACGCACTTCTGCCCACTGGAAAAAAATGACTGGCCTGAACCATCATGCAATGATTAGTATCTACTTGTATTTTTTTGAACACTGAGCTGTATGCTCACTTTTTCTTTCCATAGCATCGGAGTTACACCATGGGACAAACCATTACTGAAAAAATTTTTGCCGCCCACTTACGAGACACCCCGACACCGGGCAACGTTGTGCTTGATCTCGATGTCGTCATGTGCCATGAAATCACCACCCCCATCGCTATCATGGATCTTGTGGAGAAAGGGATGGACCGTGTCTATGATCCCGCAAAGATCAAAGCGGTGATCGATCATGTTACCCCGCCCAAAGATTCCAAAACAGCGATGCAGGCCAAGATCATGCGTGACTGGGCAAGACGTCACCAGATCAAAGATTTTTTTGATATCGGCCGCAACGGTGTCTGCCACGCCCTGTTCCCTGAAAAAGGGTTCATCCGACCCGGCTATACCGTTATCATGGGAGATTCACACACCTGCACCCACGGGGCTTTTGGCGCCTTTGCCGCCGGTGTCGGGACCACGGACCTGGAAGTTGGAATTCTCAAAGGCGTCTGCGCCTTTCGCACGCCAAAGTCGCTCAAGGTAGAGCTGACCGGCAAGCTGCCCAGGGGTGTGGTTGCTAAAGATATCATCTTAAACGTCATCAAACAGCTCACAGTCAATGGTGGCACCGACATGGTCATCGAATTCTGTGGCCCGGTGATTGATGCCATGAACATGTCCTCACGCATGACACTCTGCAACATGGCGGTTGAGGCCGGCGCCACCTCCGGTATCTGTCCGCCCGACCTGGTAACAGCCCAATACCTCTGGCCGTTCATCAAAGATGAGTATGACAGCCCCGAAGCTGCTGCAGAATCATTCAAAAAATGGCACTCAGATCCAGACGCCCACTATGAACGAGTGTTGACCATCGATGTCACCAGCCTGGCACCCCAGGTCACCTTTGGATTTAAGCCGGACAATGTCAAAGATATTGACGAGATGGAGGGAACCCGGATCGATCAGGTCTACATCGGTTCCTGTACCAACGGCCGCATTGAAGATCTTCGAGAAGCTGCCGCAATTCTTAAAGACAAGAGCGTTGCCGACACTGTACGGGGTATTTTGGTGCCTGCCACACCCGATATTTATTCGCAAGCCCTGGCAGAAGGATTGATCAAGATCTTTATGGACAGCGGTTTCTGCGTGATGAACCCCACCTGCGGCGCCTGCCTGGGTATGAGCAGTGGTGTACTGGCAGATGGCGAGATCTGTGCCTCAACCACGAACCGCAACTTCAACGGTCGCATGGGCAAAGGCGGCATGGTCCACCTGATGAGCCCGGCCAGTGCCGCTGCTGCTGCAATCACCGGCACGATCACCGATCCACGCCGTTTCCTGGGGTCAGCTGAAACTGTACAGTGAGCGAAAGAGCTCACGCCACTATACCGATGGACAGGGCAACGGAACTTAAAAAAGTTTCGCTGTAACCACGACAGTATAAAAGAGAGGGCAGCCGGCTACGGTGCCCGTATTGAAATAAGGAAGGAACTCTATGAAACAGTTTGGCGGCCCGGCGGCCTTTATCGACAGAGATGACGTCAACACCGACGAAATTATTCCGGCTAAATATCTGACAGAGATCACCAAAAAAGCTCTGGCACCACACCTGCTTGAAGATCTCTATCTGGAGGGCCGTAAATTCGATCCCCATTCTCAGGAGATGCAAGAGGCCAGGGTGCTGATCACCCGCTCCAACTTCGGCTGCGGATCTTCCCGTGAGCATGCAGTCTGGGCATTAGAAGTCAATGACATCAATGTGGTCATTGGTGAGAGCTTTGCCCGTATCTTTCGTCAGAACATGTTTAACTGCGGCATTCTGGCAGTGGAGTTAAGCAAAGAAGACATCAACCGGCTCTTTGCCCTTCAGGGCAAGGTGACTGTGGCCGTGGATCTGGAAGAAGAGAAGTTGACCGCCACCAGCAGCACAGGTGAAAGCGTGACCTGTGAGTTCACCCTCAATCCCTTTGACAAGAAACTGATCGGGGCTGGTGGTTGGTTGGCCTTTGCCGATGCAAATTATTGAGAATACTGCTGTATCCGGGGTGGGCACAACAACGTGCCCACTGTCCGGCTTTCATTGATGCCGACCAGCTAAACAAGATATGCGAACTTCACAGGCGATTAAAAATGAAGAGTAAACCCTACCCTCATCTGGAGCCAAAAGGTCGTCTGTAAAACATATTTTCCTGTTCTATTCTCACGATAGACTGCATCTCCTCACATCCCCTGACAGACAACGGCGAAGCAGTCCCTTGCCCAGATCCTCCCTGCCTGTACCCTGCCCTTTATTTGCCTGTATTCAAGAATGACAAGAACTTAAACCTGGACGTGTTACTGATGGCTGGAAACACTCCACCGGAAACAAAGCGAATATCCTCTACTGTATAGAAGGCTTTGGGATGAAAACGCTTAATAATTGAGACAACAGAGTTTAGTTCTGAACGCCTGATAACAGTAAACAGTACATGCACATCACCCTTTGCACCTTTACCGTCAACAACAGTGACACTAAACCCTTTTTCTCGTAAAAAATGTATAAGCAATGAGGCATCACCAGGAATAACAATAGTAATAATATTTTTTCCCATTGCAAGTTTTTCCTCAAGAAGAATACCCAGATAATTACCAAGAGAAAAACCAACGGCATAGGAAAGAAAGTGCGCTATATTGTTCAGGTTATTCATAACCTGAGTGATAGCAACCAACCAGATAAGAATCTCGAAGAAACCGACAAAAGGAGCAAACAACTTCATTCCTCTCGAAATGAAGATAATACGCAATGTTCCAAGGGAGACATCAGTAATTCTTGCCAAACAGATTAAACAAGGAACAATAACCCAGGTAAACACCGGTGAATTTAACAGTTCTTGCATAATGGACGGGTAAACATAAGAAATATTTTAATATTATATAATTTAAAAACTAATATCCTCCCATCCTAATAGTCGAATCAATAAATGCTATAAAAATAAGCCCTCGCAAACATACGATCAGACCAGCACATTTCAGGCCTTTGCAGACGTCTGTTCTACCGGAGACCGCAAGTTTCGAACCTGGATTTCCGACAGTGAAAGACTGGTCAACCTGTTGAAACAATGCCATTTTAACGTAAAAATCCTTTTGCTTTCCGATACATTGGAGTATCGGCAAACGACGAGGAGCAAAATCGCGGTGCTGACCGGCTCCGTCGCCGATCAGGCAGTTTTGAAGTGCACAACAAAGAACGGAAAAACTGTCCTGTGCAGCGATTTGTCAGCTTTCATGATTCCACAAGTACATGCTCGATTCTTTATTGAGAATTTGTAGTTCAAAAGATTTGGTACAGGCAGAAGCTGCAAACCCATAACAGACCAGAAGAGGTAACAAATGTTCCTCTCTGGGGTGGCAATAGCGGGCAGAGGGTACAGCCTCCCAATTGACCAACCTTTTGGTTCTTTCTTCTTCCGAAATGTTTTTATTTGAGCAGGTGTCCACCAGCCAATGCTCAAACGACTTATTCGCATTTTTGGAATCTACGGTTGCCGGCGTAAAAAAGGCTCGCATATTATGGAAGGAAAACCCCGAACCAATCAGGAGCACTGACGGATCATTCAAGCCTTGGAGGGCACGGCCCAGCTTTATGTGTGCCAGAGGATCAAAGCTTTTAATGAGGGACAATTGCACGCAGGGTATATCTGCTTCCGGATACATGATCTTTAAGGGCACGAACAGTCCGTGATCGAATCCTCTGGTGCTGTCAGCCATGACATTGATGCCTGCTGTTTCAAGTTGCCTGGTTATGGAACTCGCCAAGCGCGGGCTGCCGGGGCAGGGATAGGTGATTTCATAGGACTCGGGCGGGAAGCCGCTGTAGTCATATATCAAACCTGGGTTGGCACCGGAAGTCACGGTTGCGTTTCCAGCCTCCCAGTGAGCACTGACGACAATAATTGCTGAAGGTCTGGCGATCATTGCCGCAATTTCCTTCAGGCAAGCGACCATGTCGGCATGCGCATCGTCACCGAGAAGCGGCAGCGGACCAGCCCCATGGGATAAGAATAATGCTCTACGTTGATGGTGCATAAGGACTCCCTATTGAAAGCTAATCGCGGTACTCGACGAAGTCGGTACTGCGGTTCACTGGTTGCAATGGAGCGCAGTGGAATTGCAATCCATGTGCAACCGATTGTTCGGCACAGCCGTTCATTTTAATTCATGGCTTTCAATGGCTGCAGCGACCTTCTCCAGCCAGCCAATAAGAGTTTGAATTTCCGTGTTATTGAACTTCCGATTTATCAAAACTTTGAGTTCTCGGCCTGCTGGTTGAAAGAGACCTGTTGCCTGGGCCTCTTGCCAAAATTGATTCATTTCCGATTCGGGGACATCCAATTTACTCAGGAACCCACCTCTGCCGACAAGGGCCGTGTAGACCGACTGCTTGAAGACTGCTTTTGGTGGATAGCCATAGCAAATGGCGACATGCACACCTTTTTTGTCTATGTTCATCGAGAAACCTTTCGTGCCCCAGTGGATGGGAAATGACTTCTCGGCCGCGAATTTGAGTAGTTGACCAAAAACCTCTTTGCCGTTTTTATCAAGAGATTCCATGAATGAATCTTGCGAAACAATCGGCAGGGCCCCAGAGGTTATTTGCTTTATTTTGGTTGGCTCTTTTCCAACTACGACGTCATAGGAGAGGAGATGCTTGCCGCCATTCGCTTGAAAATAGGAAAACTCAAGGCAGGTGACTCTCAGGCCTTTTCTCCGCAAGAAAGATGCTGTTTGTCGGATTTCCCCGGTGATTCTCTGCCCAACAAGGACAATGCGTTGCTCCTTATTGAAAGAAACGGCTTCATCCGATGCGAGTTCAAAATAATTTCTATGGTAGCTAGCAAGATTTAATGCCTCGTCACTTACATACCGCTGAAGAATTTCTTCGAGTTGATCCGTGTCAAGCTCCTCCACAAATGAGGCATATTCCAAAGCTTGGGCTAAAGTCTCACGAGGCGTTCTGTCCCGTTTCAGTTCAATAACGACAGTGTTACCTTCTCTGTCAATTCCAAGAAGATCGATTATGCTGCCAAGATTTGTCGTAACCTGTCGGCCGATGATGAGAAGTTTACCGTCTTCAAGAATGTCGTCGGAGTTGCTTTCAAGCCAATTTTCCAATATCGATTCCTCGTGGTCGACTTGGAAATGGGTCTGCGAGAACTCTTCAAATTTTCCATCTTCTTTTATGTTGAATATTTTCATTGGCCTATACCTTTTATCGCCGGATGTGACGCCTCACTCGCTTCCCAAGCTCATGCGCTGGCAAATGATGTACACATGCAGTTCCGGGTACTGATCGTACTCCAGGTGACGGCAGACTGATCCAGCCTGTGCAATTGCCTCCAATGTCCGGGGAATACCCAACGTGCTGTGGTACATGGGAGGCCCCATGTAAGAGTTGGTTATTTCGCCTGGACCCTCCGTGCCACCAACGGTGGATATGGCAACTCCACCAAGGCTAAGACCGGATAACATCTTGAGCAGCACCTGCTCCTGAGCCCGTAGCGGCACGTGCCAAATACTATCCCAAGCCGAAATGAAATCGTAGAAATGGGGAAACTTCCACCGGCATATGTCTGCGTGGTGAAAGGGCACGCGCGGATGGCGGGAGCGAGCAAGCTCCAGCATCTTATTGGATATGTCCAGCCCTTCAGGCGAAAACCCATGGTTGAGCAGTATATCAACTAAACGTCCGCTGCCACCACAACCTATGTCAAGGGCCGCGCCTCGTAGTTTTGTAAAGGCTATGGCCTTCTCATGCTGGATAACACCATTGTCTTTGGTAAACCGATCGCTACGCCAGTGGTCAGCAATAAGGTCGTAACTCTTCCCGACGTCCTGTGGTTCCATAATTCTCCCAAGGTGGATAATCGCGGTGCTGACCGGCGCATGGCACCGGGGCAACTATTTTTTTAGAAAATCGCCAGTTTATTCTCGGTCGCCTCATTTTTTTGTTAGGCAAAAATGTTTTTCCCAAATAGCGTATTAAATTCTTCTGTAATATTTTCTATTAACTCGACAAGCTGGATAAGAAATTCTCTAAGATAAGCGGCGTTTATTTTATAGCCTTCACCCAACGTTTCAGTGATAATCTTGTTCAATCTTTCAACGGAGATGTTAGGCGGGGCAATAGGGTCAATCATTAAACGAGCAAGCTTGTGCCCCCTCGTCGAAATCATCAACATTGCCATGCCGAACGAATAGTATTTGTCATAGAGTTCTCTAAATCAGAAGTGGTCTCGGAAATTTGGACAAGCCCTTAAGTGGAAAATCTGCTACCACTAACGCCCAACGATGGGCACAACATGGAGCAGAAAATGGCAAAAAGAACGAGGCGGAAACATTCAGCAGCATTT